>ENA-OXYB01000411-OXYB01000411.1-human-gut-metagenome-genome-assembly--contig:-NODE-411-length-12782-cov-15.489039_pt1 | contig 12782 bp, 11 predicted proteins | sample MGYA00244941_ERZ652754 | MGnify/ENA primary metagenome ERZ652754 (study PRJEB26926, sample SAMN06164654) | human gut metagenome | biome: ENVO:00009003; feature: ENVO:2100002; material: ENVO:00002003... | reverse complement strand
ACGTTTTTCTCAAAATCTTTCAAGGTTATTTCACTGTTCAGTTATCAAGGTTCTTTATTGTATCTCTCAGACACAACTCATTTAGTATAACATCTTATTTTTTATCTGTCAACAACTTTTTTCAAAAAAAAATAATTTCTTTATTCTTGGAAAAAGCGGAGAAAGAGGGATTTGAACCCTCGCGCCGGTTGCCCGACCTACACCCTTAGCAGGGGCGCCTCTTCAGCCTCTTGAGTATTTCTCCATATCTGAACTTTCCAAATAAATATGATGTTGTCTGCGTACATGACGCATAGATAATAATACTAAAACTATTTCACTTTGTCAATCACAAATTCAAATTATTTTTCACTTATTTTTTTAGAGCATTTTAAAGCTGGATTTTCTTATATTTTTCTATTGCTGTTTCATAGAGGTTGTTGCCATCTCTATCTATCACAACTATTACCGGGAAGTCTTTTACTTCCAGCTTGCGGATGGCTTCCGCTCCCAAATCTTCATAACAGACAATTTCTGATTTGGTAATACATTTAGAAAGAAGTGCGCCTGCCCCGCCGATTGCTGCAAAGTATACTGCTTTATTACGGATGATGGCATCTATGACTTCTTTGGAACGTTTTCCTTTTCCAATCATTGCCTTTTCACCCAAATCCAATAGGGTTGGTGCATACTTATCCATACGGGTTGCAGTGGTCGGACCTGCGGAACCGATTGGTCTTCCCTCTCTTGCCGGTGATGGTCCCATATAATAGATTGTGGAATCTAAAATGTCTATCGGAAGTTCTTCTCCTCTTGCTAACACTTCCATCATTCTCTTGTGGGCTGCATCTCTTGCCACATAAATCGTTCCTGTTATATATACATAATCTCCTGCATGAAGCTCTGCTGTCTTTTCTTCTGTTATCGGTGTTGTAATATATTTATCCATTCTATCACCTGTTCTTTCTATAATAAATAATGATATTTACCAGCTTTTATAATAAATCTATTATAATGCCTTTTCGTAGCACCACCAGTCTTCTCCATAAAGATCCGATTCACCACATTTTGTAAAATTCAATTTCTGATAGGAACGCATTGCCCGTTCATTTGTCTTACTTACCAGAAAATGCACACCTTTCATGCCACTTTTTTTTAATTCTTCCATGGTCTTTTGAATCATAACGCGTGCCATTCCATGATTCTGTTCTGTCTCTCTTATGACAAGACGAGCCAGCTCCGCAGATGGCTCTAACTGCTTCGACCAGCAGGTTAATGCATTTACTTCCGTATCTTCATCAATTGAAATTGCTCCGGCTATTTTATGGGCATTATCTTCTATTATAAATAATGCCTGATTTGCAAAATCTTTTGCAATGGTCTCCCGGCTTGGATATGTTTCATCCCAGGTGCAGCCTTCTGTTCCCATGGCACTCTGGTATAAAGACAGTATTTCTTCTGTATTTTCCGGATGTGCCATTTTAAAATGATATTCTTTTCCTTCTATTACAATTGCATTCATTCTAAATCTCCCTTACCACATGTCTGTTTACATGACAGCAGATGTTCACTGCCACCGGAAGTCCTGCTATATGTGTCGGGTATGTATTGATGTTTACCTTTAAGGCTGTAGTTGTTCCGCCTAATCCGCCCGGTCCGATGCCTAACTGGTTGATTTTATCTAACATTTCTATTTCCAGATTTTTTACATAAGGTATTTCAGAGTAAGAATCTATGCTTCTTGTTAATGCTTTTTTTGCAAGAATCGCACATTTTTCAAAGGTGCCTCCGATTCCAACGCCTACTACCATTGGCGGGCAGGCATTTGGACCTGCATCAGCTACTGCAGTCATGATGGCATTTTTAACACCTTCGATTCCTTCTGCAGGCTTCAACATGAAGACGCGGCTCATATTTTCACTGCCGAATCCCTTTGGTGCAACAGTCATTTTCACTTTATCGCCTGGCACAATGGAATAATGTATAACTGCCGGAGTATTATCTTTGGTATTTTCACGAATCAGTGGGTCTTTTACGACGGATTTCCGAAGATATCCTTCCACATATCCCTGACGCACTCCTTCATTAATGGCATCTTCTATAGCATCACCTTCGAAATGAACATCCTGTCCAACTTCAATAAATACCACTGCCATTCCGGTATCCTGACAAATCGGAATCTGCTCTTTATCTGCAATTTCAAGATTATCCTGTAACTGGTTTAATATTTTCTGTCCTAGTTCAGATTCTTCCGTTGCAGCCGCATTTTTCATTGCTGCATCCATATCCCTGGATAAATAATAATTTGCTTCAATGCACATTTCTTTGATATTTTCTGTTATTTCACTTGTTTTTACTGTTCTTATCATTTCTGTCTCCTTTAATGCATCTGTACTTCCGGTAAAATCTCATCGATATCCATATAGTATTTTTTAAAATTATCCGGTCTTGTATAAATTTTTACCATATTATTTTTCATCATTCCCGCCGGATAAAAGAAAATGTTGCGGCTGTGAAATGTATGGATGCAGCCATTCATATCCTGATATCTGGCATATATCACATAAGGGCATCTGCCATTTACGTTTACATTATAATTCATATCTATATTTGAAATTTCTGCCATAATGTAATAGCCGTTATCTACAATTTTCTTTAAGCTGCTTTTATTATTGTAATGCAATATCAAAAAAATAACACCAATCAGGAAAAAGAATAGTCCGGTTCCACCAAAGATGAGTCCTAACATTTTAAAGGCTTCCTCTTTACCGGACTGTGTCAGAAAAAGGATTCCCATTATTAAAAAGACAGAACCCAGCCCTGCAAATATCCATCCTATTATCATGATTGCGCTTATCCCTGTTTTTATTTTCGGTTTCATATTTTCCTACTTTCTTATATTGATTTTCTTTAATTTCTGCAAAATCTCGTTATGATGTTTTGATTTCATATCCGGGAATGCTTTCATCAGACGGCTGGATACTGCATTCTTTTTGGATAAAAGTTCATCATATTTATGACGCAGATTTTCGAGTTTTTCTATCTTTTCTGCATGCTCTTCTTTAAATTCTGCAGATTTTTCCAGTGCTTCTTCTACATTTTCATAGATATTCTCACCAATCTGGTTGGACAATACTTTAATTTTTGCTGCAATATCATCCATTACCTTTAACCTGCGGTTGAACTTCACAATAGTGGATACTGTTACCGCTACGTCAATAACAAATCCGGTCATGATAATCACAAGCAATACTACTCCTACAATATGAGGTATCAGACGGATGAATCCATAAATAATTGGATGAATAATCAACATAATAAAAGTACATGCCAATCCCCAGAAAATTGAAAATTTCAGACATACATATCCCATTATATTAAAGGGTTTATCCGAGTAATCCCACCATTTATTATGAAATACTTTTTCCATTACAAATCCTGTTATAAATTCCAGAACCGATGTCAAAAGGAAGGAACCTAAATATAGTATCAGTAGATTTTTCTTTAATGGTGTTAATAATACAACTACGATTAACACGCCGCATCCATAGATTGGACAGTAAGGTCCGTTCAAAAATCCCCTGTTTACAAAGATTCCCCTATCCAATGCTGCATATGATACTTCGCTGCACCATCCGATAAATGCATAAATAATAAAAATCCATAGTACTTCATAAAATGTCTGTGGCATCTTTAATCCCCCATTATTTTTTGAAAGGGCGAAATCATGATACAGTGATTCCGCCCTCTTTTTTATAAAGTTTTTTATTCTTCTTCGCTATCCTGCTCTGCGCGGTTCATTAATTCACCAAGCTCCTTGGATATCAGCTCTTCCTCCGATGCTGATGCATCTTCATCTTCTTCTACAATAACACCCTCTGGCTGTTTCGGCTCCTGAATATCATTTTCCATAATTGATTTATCTTCTTTTACCTTAGCCATGCTGGCTACAGTTACTCCGTCATTTACATTAATCAGTTTTACTCCGGATGTTACTCTGCCCAAAAGTGCTGTTCCATTTACCGGAATCCGAATAATGATTCCTTCTGTGGTAATCAGCATTATTTCGTTATCCTGATTTACGGCTTTGACACCGATGATATTACCGGTCTTCTCGGTAATCTTGTAGCACTTCACGCCTTTACCGCCACGGTTCTGTGGTGAGAATTCAGACATCAGGGTACATTTTCCAAGACCTTTTTCAGATACAATCATCAGTGCATCACCCTGGGTATTTAACTGCATTCCTACGACTTTGTCGCTGTCTGCTAAATTCATACCGATAACACCCATGGATACACGACCGGTGCTTCTTACATCTGTTTCATGGAAACGGATACACTGGCCATATTTGGTTACTAAGATGATATCTTTATTGTTATCTGTCTTCTTTACTTCAATCAGTTCATCATCATCACGAAGGTTAATTGCTGCAAGACCTGTCTTACGGACATTTGCATATTCGCAGATTGGTGTCTTCTTCACAATACCATTCTTGGTTGCCATAAAGAGATATTCACCTTCTTTGTATTCCTTAATCGGAATAACTGCGGTAATTTTCTCACCCGGCTGAAGCTGAAGCAGATTGATAATTGCGGTTCCTCTGGCTGTTCTTCCTGCCTCCGGAATTTCGTATGCTTTCATACGATATACTTTTCCGCTGTTGGTAAAGAACATCAGATAATGATGAGAAGTTGTCATGAGAAGTTCTTCGATATAATCGTTCTCAATGGTCTCCATTCCCTTAATTCCTTTACCACCACGATGCTGGCTGCGGAAATTATCTACGCTCATGCGCTTGATATATCCTAATTTTGTCATGGTGATTACCGTATTGGTTACCGGAATCAGATCTTCCATGGAAATGTCATATTCGTCAAATCCGATAGATGTTCTTCTTTCGTCTCCATACTTATCTGCAATCAGAAGAATTTCTTCTCTGATAACACCAAGAAGCTTCTTCTCATCTGCAAGGATTGCTTTTAATTCTGCGATTCTTGCTACTAATTCCTTATATTCATTTTCAATTTTCTCGCGTTCCAGACCTGTCAGTGCACGCAGACGCATATCTACAATAGCCTGTGCCTGTGCATCGCTGAGTCCGAAGCGGTTCATTAATTTTTCTTTTGCTTCCGGTGTTGTCTTACTTCCACGGATAATGTAAATTACTTCATCAATATGATCTAAGGCAATCAGTAAACCCTCTAACAGATGAGCTCTTTCTTCTGCTTTGTTTAAATCATATTTCGTTCTTCTTGTTACAACTTCCTTCTGATGCATCAGATAGTAGTTTAACATATCAAGAAGATTTAAGACTTTCGGCTGATTATTTACCAGTGCCAGCATAATAACACCAAAAGTGTCCTGTAACTGGGTATGTTTATATAACAGATTTAATACTACGTTTGGATTTACATCACGACGCAGCTCAATACAGATTCTCATACCCTGACGGTCTGATTCATCACGTAAATCTGTGATTCCGTCAATTTTCTTATCTCTTACCAGCTCTGCAATCTTTTCGATGAGTCGGGCTTTATTTACCATATATGGAAGCTCTGTCACAATAATACGGTTCTTTCCATTGTTCATCGGCTCAATATTGGTAACTGCACGGACACGAATCTTTCCACGGCCGGTACGGTATGCTTCGTTGATTCCGGTTGTACCAAGAATCATTCCACCGGTTGGAAAATCAGGTCCTTTTACAATATCTAATAACTCTTCAATATCAGTTCCACGATTCTGCTCTACTTCATTATCAATGATTTTTACTACTGCATTGATAACTTCTCTTAAGTTATGTGGCGGAATATTGGTTGCCATACCTACCGCAATACCAGTTGTACCATTTACTAAAAGATTTGGAAATCTTGATGGCAGTACAACAGGCTCTTTCTCGGTCTCATCAAAGTTTGGCATGAAATCAACGGTATCTTTATTAATATCAGCAAGCATTTCCATGGAAATCTTAGAAAGTCTTGCTTCAGTATATCGCATTGCTGCAGCTCCGTCACCGTCTACGGAACCGAAGTTACCATGACCATCTACCAATGGATATCTGGTAGACCAGTCCTGTGCCATATTTACCAATGCTCCATAGATTGAGCTGTCTCCGTGTGGGTGATATTTACCCATGGTATCTCCGACAATACGGGCACATTTTCTATGTGGCTTATCCGGACCGTTGTTCAACTCTATCATGGAAAACAGTACACGTCTCTGTACCGGTTTCAGACCATCCCTTACATCCGGCAAAGCCCGGGCTGCAATTACACTCATGGCATAGTCTATATAGGATGTTTCCATCGTTTTCTTTAAGTCTACGTCATGTATCTGGTCAAATATCTTGTCATCCATCTATTCTTCCTCCTAGATATCCAGGTTCTGGACATACTTCGCATTTGCTTCAATAAAATCACGTCTTGGTTCTACTTTATCACCCATTAAGGTGTTGAATGTTACATCAATTTCAGATGCTTCTTCTTCATCCATTACAACACGACGTAAGATTCTCTTCTCAGGATCCATGGTTGTCTCCCAAAGCTGCTCGGCATCCATTTCTCCTAATCCTTTGTATCGCTGAATCTTGTTATTACCGTCTCGGCCTATCTCTTTTAAGATATTGTTGAGCTGTTCATCGCTGTAGGCATACCAGACATTTTTATTTTTCTCAATCTTATAAAGTGGCGGCTGTGCCAGATATACATAGCCCTGCTTGATTAATTCCGGCATGAAGCGATAAATGAAAGTAAGCATCAGAGTACTGATATGGGCACCATCCACATCGGCATCGGTCATGATAATAATCTTATGATATCTTAATTTACTGATATCAAAATCTTCATGAATACCGGTACCAAATGCTGTAATCATGGCTTTAATCTCAGCATTTCCGTAAATTTTATCAAGTCTTGCTTTCTCTACATTCAAAATCTTTCCACGAAGTGGAAGAATTGCCTGGGTTGCACGGCTTCTTGCAGTCTTTGCGGAACCGCCGGCGGAATCTCCCTCGACGATGAAAATTTCGCAGTTTTTCGGATCTTTATCAGAACAGTCTGCTAATTTTCCAGGAAGTGAGGTTCCTTCTAATGCAGTCTTTCTTCTGGTTAAATCTCTTGCTTTTCTCGCTGCCTCTCTTGCACGCTGTGCCAGAAGTGATTTTTCACAAATGGTCTTTGCAACCTGAGGATTCTGCTCTAAAAAGTATGTAAGCTGCTCACTTACTACGCTGTCTACGGCTCCTCTTGCTTCACTGTTACCAAGCTTCTGCTTGGTCTGTCCCTCAAACTGAGGCTCTTCAATCTTAATACTTACAATAGCAGTTAAACCTTCACGGATATCATCACCGGAAAGTGCCGGCTCAGAATCCTTTAAAATCTTATTCGCCCGCGCATATTCATTAAAAGTTTTGGTAAGCGCATTACGGAAACCTGCCAGATGTGTTCCACCCTCCGGCGTGATGATGTTATTGACAAAGCTGTACGTAGCTTCGTTATATGCATCGTTATGCTGCATAGCAACTTCAACAAGAACCCCGTTTTTCTCACCTTCACAATAAATAACCTCCGGATACAATGCTTCCTTGCTCTTATTTAAGTAAGTTACAAATTCCTTAATACCGCCTTCATAATGGAATACCCGTTCTTTTACAGGCTCTTCCCTGTCATCACGAAGTGTAATCCTAAGATTCTTTGTCAGGAATGCAGTCTCTCTTAAACGCTGCTTTAATGTATCAAAATCATATACGGTTTCTTCGAAAATGCTTCCGTCCGGAGAAAAGGTTACAGTAGTACCGGTTTTATTTATATCACATTTTCCGACTTCCTTCAGTGGATACATAGTATGTCCACGTTCATAACGTTGTTTATAAATCTTTCCATCGTGGAAAATCTGTACTTCCAGCCAGTTAGAAAGTGCATTTACAACGGATGCTCCTACACCATGTAATCCACCGGATACCTTATATCCTCCACCGCCGAATTTTCCGCCGGCATGCAATACAGTAAATACTACTTCTACCGCAGGAATACCTGCTTTGTGGTTAATTCCTACCGGAATTCCACGTCCGTCATCTTCTACGGTAATGGAATTGTCTTTATTAATCGTAACGATAATATGGGTACAATAACCTGCCAGTGCTTCGTCGACAGAGTTATCCACAATTTCATATACCAGATGGTGAAGTCCTCTCACAGAGGTACTTCCAATATACATTCCAGGTCTCTTTCTTACTGCTTCCAAACCTTCCAAAATCTGAATTTGGTCTGCTCCGTATTCCGTACTCATCTGTATTCCTCCTATTCACGGATTATTTTACATTTCATTTTTTTCACTTACTGTTCCGCTTATGACTTCAAATATTTTATCAATCTGGAAGCGGTTTCTTACAAATTCATCCAGACCGGTACAGGTAATGACCGTCTGAATATCATGTATACTGTTAAGCAGATAATTCTGCCTGTTACTGTCCAGTTCGGAAAGCACATCATCTAAAAGAAGTACCGGTGTATCATGGATACATCTTTTCACCAGCTCTATCTCTGATAATTTCAGTGATAAAGCAGAAGTTCTCTGCTGTCCCTGGGAACCGAATTTACGGATATCGATATCTCCGATAAAAAAGGAAATATCATCTCTGTGGGGTCCCACGGAGGTACTGCAGTATTTTCTGTCCTTTTCCTTCGCCCGGTTTAATTCATCTTCAAAAAAAGCTTCTTCGATATCCGGCTCATACGTCAGCGTCAGCTGCTCCCTGCCACCGGAAATGCTTTCATGGATGCCCCGGACAATTTCATTTAATTCTTCTACAAATCTCCGGCGCCGGCTGATAATCCGCCTGCCGTAAGAAATGAGCTGCATATCCCACACGGATAACGTATTTTCCAAATCCGGATGAAATACCATATCTTTTAACAGCTTATTGCGCTGATTTAAAACTTTATTATACTTGGTTAAATCAGAAAGATAAATTTTATCCAGCTGGCAGATTTCCGAATCTAAAAATCTTCTGCGCTCGGAAGGACCATTTTTGATAATATTCAAATCCTCCGGTGAGAAAAATACCATATTCAGCACACCGAAAAGTTCACTTGCCTTTCGGATTGGCACACCATTAATGGCAATTCCCTTGGAACGGTTCTTCTTCAGATGCATATCAATCTGATAACTCATCTGATTTTTTTCTACCATAGTACGGATATGTGCCTCATTTTCACCAAAACGAATCATTTCTTTGTCGCGGCTTCCCTTATGGGATTTCGTTGTTCCGCTGACATAAATGGATTCTAATATATTGGTCTTTCCCTGGGCATTGTCCCCATATAAAATATTGGTTCCACCGTCAAGATTCAGATTTAACTCTTCATAATTACGGAAATTCTTAAGTTCAATGGACTTTATTATCATTTTACAATCTTTATGGTTTCGCCCAAAGCTTCCACTACATCTCCATCATATAATTTCTTGCCACGCTGTACTTCAACTTCGCCATTTACCTTAACTTTTTCATCTAATATTACGAGCTTGGCAGTGACTCCGGAGTCTACGACTCCGGCGGCTTTTAACGCCTGTCCCAGCTTAATATATTCATCCCGCAGCTTAATTTCCTGCATGATTGCCTCTCTTCCTGCCTCTGCAAATCCTAGTTTGCAGCTGCATTAAAGTTTACCGGAAGAATCAGATAGATAAAGGTCTCATTTTCATCCCGGATAAAACATGGTGCCTTTGGATTTACCATATAAAGAGTTACTTCTTCTTCATCAATGACACGAAGGGCATCGATAAAGAATTTCGGATTGAATCCAATTAAAATATCTTTTCCATCTTTGGTAATATCAATTTCTTCATTCATGGAACCAATAAAAGAATTGATTTTTAATTCCATCTTATCATCTGTTATATTCATGATAATCGGTTTCTTATCTCCCTCTTTTACTAAAAGGGTAGCACGGTCGATACAGTCTAATAATTCACGTTTGTTAATCTTAACCTTTGTCTCATAATCAGAAGAAAGCATCTGTTCAATCTTAAAATACTCGCCTTCAATCAGACGGGAAACAACGGTGGTATTGCCAAATTCAAATACAATATGGTTGTCTGATAAATACATGCTGACATCTTCGTCAGCATTTCCCGGGAGAATCTTGCTGATTTCCTGTAAAGTCTTTCCAGGAACAACCACTTTCTTATGCTCATAATTATTTTTCAGTTCTATATTACGAATTGAAATACGGTGTCCATCCAGTGATACAACCTTTAAGCTGTTCTCATTAATTTCAAATAATTCTCCTGTCATCAGCTTATTATTGTCATTATCTGCAATAGAGAAGATTGTCTGGCGGATTACTTCTTTTAAAGTAAACTGTGAAATGCTGATTTCTTCATTTCTTTCAATATATGGAATATAAGAAAAATCTTCACCGGATTTTCCAATGATATTGAATTTTGCTTTTTCACAGGTAATGGTTGTCTTAAAGGAAGAGTCTGTTTCGATTACAACTTCATTGTCAGGAAGCTTTCTTACGATATCAGAAAAAACTTTTGCATCTAATGCGATAATTCCTCTTTCTTCAATCTCTCCTTCTATTTTTGTTTCGATTCCAAGTTCCATATCATTGGCAGTTAATTTAATCTCACCGGCAGAAGCATCTATTAAGATACATTCTAAGATAGCCATGGTCGTTCTGGTTGGTACGGCTTTGGAAACAATGTTTACACCATAAAGTAAATTTGATTTTGAACAGATGATTTTCATGTTGTTCATAACTCCTTTCGACATATATAAATATAATATTTAAAAAGAAATTAAACGTCTTATTCTTAGGGGATGTTAATAAGTGAATAACCTCTGCAACCCTTAATTCATAAGCATTTAAAAGAATTTTGTTACTGTATAACCTGTTTAAATGACTGCGGATTGTGTCTTAATAAAAAGTGAATAAATTTTTATGTAAAGTTAACATAATTAGTTATCCAAAGCCATTCCACAGCTAGTTCACAAATTATAAACAGAACCCTGTGCATAAATTAATTTGGGTTAATTTTTTTCTTAATGGTATTTAAGAGATTTACGGTTGCTACATTCGTCTGTAATTCAGTTTCTACCTTATTAATACCATGAATTACGGTAGAATGATCTCTTCCTCCTAAGAGTTCTCCAATATTTTCTAAGGAAACCCCAGTCATATTTTTGCAAAGATACATGGCAATCTGTCTCGGCTTTGCAATATCGTTGCTGCGGCTTTTAGAAATCATCTGCTCTTTTGTAATATGGAAATGTTCGCATACCACATCAATAATAAGCTGTGGAGTAATCTCCCTCGGCTTGTCCGGAGAAATAATATTCTGAAGCTCTTTCATGGCTACTTCCATGGTAATCTCAGTCTGTTCGAGATTGGAGTAGGCAAGCAGTTTATTTAAAGCACCTTCCAGTTCCCTGATATTAGACTTAATATTAGTAGCAATGTATTTTAAAATTTCATCATCTAAATGGAAATTATCCATTTCTTCTTTTCTTCGCAGAATTGCCATTCTGGTTTCATAATCCGGAGAACCGATGTCAGCAGTCAGACCGCATTCAAAACGGGAGCGGATACGTTCTTCTAATGTTTCCATATCCTTTGGCGGCTTATCAGAAGAAATAACAATCTGCTTCTTAGCAAGATAAAGCTCATTAAAGGTATGGAAAAATTCTTCCTGTGTACTTTCTTTTCCTATAATAAACTGGATATCGTCGATTAAAAGTACATCGATATTACGATATTTCTCACGGAATTTTGTCATAGCTGTATTATTGCCATTTCGGATGGCTTCAATCAGTTCATTGGTAAAAGTTTCCGAAGAAACGTATAAAATCTTCACATCTGGATTATTGGACTGGATAAAATGTGCGATGGAATGCATCAAATGCGTTTTACCAAGTCCTACGCCTCCATATAAAAAGAGTGGGTTATAGACTTCTCCCGGAGATTCTGCAACAGCCAGTGAAGCTGCATGAGCCAGTTTGTTATTATTTCCAACAACAAAAGTATCGAAGGTATAGTTTGGATTTAAACTGGATTTGTCAATACTTTCTGTATTTACGAAAGCCATCGGTTTCGGTGTACGCATGGATTTTGCCTGCTCCGGCAGTACAAATTCGATTTCGTAATCCTTTCCAATAATTTCAGCGACTGCTACTTTAATAGGAAGTGTATATTTCTTGGTAATGTAGTTAAGTCCCATCTGTTCGTCCGGTACCAGTATGTATAAAGTATTGTCTTTGACATCAAATACCTTAAGTGGTTCCAACCAGGTTTTAAAAGAAATGTCAGTAAGTTCATGCTCTTCCTTGACAGTTCTTAAAATTTCTTCCCATTTTTCAATGATCTGTTCCATAAAAATCTCCATGTTTCTATTATTTAAGCTTTTTAAAGCTTCTCATATTTATAGCATTATATAGAATCCTACTCTTTTAATAATAAACTAAATGGGGCAAATTATCAATGAGAACTTTTAAAGGTATAGGTGATAAGCCTAATGTGAATAAAGTGGATAAAAAAGCCTTTATTTTAGCGGAAAAAGCTATTCAAAATTAAGGCAAGGTCATTTTAACAACAAGTTATCCTTAAATTATCTACAGGTTATGCACAGGTTATGAACAATTGTGGATAACCTGTGCATAAAATTTTGATATATAAATTTTATGGTATGGAAGGAAGAAAATGGATACTAGATATAGATTAAAAATAGTTTCTTCCTTATATATATAGTCTGTCTCTTATACACATCTCCGAGCCCACGAGACATGCGCAGATCTCGTA
>ENA-OXYB01000402-OXYB01000402.1-human-gut-metagenome-genome-assembly--contig:-NODE-402-length-12988-cov-3.827728_pt1 | contig 12988 bp, 15 predicted proteins | sample MGYA00244941_ERZ652754 | MGnify/ENA primary metagenome ERZ652754 (study PRJEB26926, sample SAMN06164654) | human gut metagenome | biome: ENVO:00009003; feature: ENVO:2100002; material: ENVO:00002003... | reverse complement strand
AAGAGACAGGCATGGGGCTGTGCGGGCACATCACGCGCAAAAACGGGCAGAGCACGCTGCGGGATATTGCGTCCGTGTGCATCCGCATTGCGGGCGAATGGCGCGGCTGTGCCGATGGTCTCATCAGCCGCTTCCCCGCCCTGTTTCCGGGCAAAACGCCGTCGGTGCTCATCATCGGCGCACCCGGCAGCGGCAAGACAACGCTCCTGCGCGACCTGACGCGGCAAATGGCGGATACGATGTCGGTTCAAGCAGCGCTGATTGACGAGCGCGGCGAACTGGCGGCGTGCGTGGACGGCGTGCCGCAATTGGACGTGGGCGCATCCACCGACGTATTGGACGGGCTGCCGAAAGCGGAGGCGGTGCCATGGTTAATCCGCTCAATGGCGCCGAGCGTGATTGCCATGGACGAACTGTCCGGCGCGGAGGACGCGGCGTGCGTGATGGACGCGTGGGCGTGCGGCGCGTCGGTGCTGGCGACGGTGCACGGAACGGCGCTGGCGGAAACGGCGAATCGCCCGGCATTATCGCCCCTGTTCTCCCGGCGGTGCTTTGACCTGTATGTGCTGCTTTCCAGCGAGGGCGGCGGGAAAATCACCGCGCTGCACGACCGCTGCGGCAGCCCGATTTCCTTGTCATGACGCGCCTGCTGTTTCCGATTTGCGCGGCGCTGCTGTCCACCTTGGCGGGGCTGCACCTGTCCACGCACCTGCGGCAGGAGGAGCAGCGGCTGGCGCGCTGGGGCGAAGTGCTGCCGCATTTGCACCTGCTGATGGCATCGTGCGCATACTCGCTGCCGGAAGCGTTTCGCCTGTGCGCGGACGGGAATCATCCGCCGGATACGCTATTGCGTCAGCTTGCGGACGCGCTGGAACGTGCGCCGCTGTCCTCGCCGGGCGCGCTGACGGACAGGCTGTGTCCGGGAATCAGCGAAAAGGACATCATCAGCCGAATGATGCACCTGCTCAGCCGCGGCAGCCTCGAAAGTCGACTGCTGGCGGTGGAAAACGCGCGGCAGGAGGTGGCGCTGATGCACGAGAAAGCGGCACGCAAGGCGGACAAGGACGCGCGGCTGTATCAGACGCTGGGCTGGATTGGCGGGCTGTGCCTATTGCTTATCCTGATGTAAGGGGGAAAGTTCCATGCAGCTTGACCTGCTCTTTCAGATTGCCGGGGTCGGCATCCTCACGACGGTCGTGGCGTCGGTGCTGAACAGCTCCGGGCGCAGTGAGCTGGCGAATTTGGCGACAGTCGCCGGGCTGGCGATTGTGCTGCTGATGGTCGTGTCGCTTCTGTCGCAATTGTTCACCAACGTGCGGACGATTTTCCAGCTTGGATGAGGGCGCGGGATGGAGACGGCGGGAAAACTGGCGGGCTTTGCGGTCTGCGCGGCATTGGTGGCGCTGATTCTGCGCCGTCTGCGACCAGAAGCCGGGTGGGGCGTATCACTGGGCGCGGGCGCAATCGTGCTGCTGGCGGCGCTTCCGGCGCTCTCGGCGCTGGTGCGCGGGATTGCGTCTTTATCCGCCATGAGCGGGCTGGACGACAGCTTCATGCAGCAGCTGCTCAAAATCGCCGGGCTGTCGCTCCTGCTGGACTTTGCGGCGCAGACGTGCCGGGACGCGCAGGAGGAAGCCCTTGCGCTGAAAGTGGAGTTCGCCGGGCGGGTGCTGCTGCTCTCCAGCGCATTGCCCGTCTTGCAGGCGCTGTTGTCGCAGCTTGTGTCCTTGCCGCTGTCTTGACGGCAGGCGCATCCGCAGAATCGGGCGAATCAAGCGATAAAGCGGAATCGCTTTCCAGCGGCATCAGCACCATCGTATCCGCCTTGGACAGCGCCGCGCTGGAATCCGCCCTCTCCGACGACGACCCCTTCGCGCAAACCGGCGGTTTCCGGCAGACGCTGACCGCCATTGCGCGCGGCGAAATGACCATCGACTTTCAGCAGACCGCCGATTTGCTCTCGCAGCAGTTCTTTTCTGCCGTGCGGCAAAGTCTCTGGCGGCTGACGCGGCTGATTGCCCCCGCGCTGCTCTGGGCGCTGCTGAAACAGTTCAGCGGCAGAAGCAGCGAATGCGGGCGCATCGTCGTGCAGCTGTTCGTGTGTGTGTTTCTCACGCAGGATTTGAGCGACCACATCACGCTGGCTGTTACGACGGTGCAGCAGATTTCCGCGGGGATGCAGGGGCTGCTGCCGATGCTGCTGACGATGATGGCGGCAGTTGGCGGGAGCGCGGGTTCGGCGCTGATGCAGCCGGCGGTGGTGGCGTCGGCAAGCGCGATGACAAGCCTGATTTCCGGCATAACCGTGCCGCTGGCGGTCGCGTCGGGGGTATTGTGTATGCTCTGCCATTTGGGCGATGGAATCCGCGTGCAGCGGCTGGCGGAATTTACGCAGCAATGCGCGGTGTGGTCGCTGGGCATCGGGTTCACGGTGTTCATCGGCGTGCTGACGACGCGCTCGGTAACGGCGGCGGCAATTGACGGCGTGACGCTCCGCACGGCGAAATACGCGCTGAACAACCTTGTTCCGTTCGTCGGCGGGCTGTTCGCGGACACGGTGGACACGCTGGTCGGCTCCGGGATGCTGGTGCAAAGCGCCTTGGGCGTGACGGGGCTGATCATCATTGCGTCCCGCGCGGTGCTGCCGCTTTGCCAAACGCTGGCCGCCGCAATGCTCTACAAGCTCGCGTCCGCGCTGATGCAGCCGGTATCCGACGGTTCGCTCGCCGGGTGCATCCACGATTTCGCGAAGGTGCTGATGCTGCTGTTCGTGCTGCAATTATCCGCAGCTGCCATGTATTTGATGCTGATTGCGCAGCTGATTGCCGTCAGCGGGTTCACGATGATGCTGCGATAACGAGGTGAATGACGATGGAAGCGCTGACCTGGTTTGCGGTGCTGTCGCTGCTCTCTTCGCTCCTGCTGTCTCTGCTGCCGGAAACGAAGCTGAAAAGCACGGTGCATCTGGTGGCGAGTCTGCTGCTGCTGCTCTCGTGGCTGACGGCGCTGCAAACGCTGTGTACACGGTTTTCGCAGCCGGAAAGCAGCGCTTCCGCCGCGTCTCCCCTGTCTGAAACGGCTGATTTTTCCTTTGCTGATGCGGTGGATACCCTATCGCGCCAGCCATCCGCGCAGGAGGACGCCCCATGAACATGACCCGCTTCCGGGAGCTGCTTCGGCGGGACGGCTGGCTGTATGCGGCAATCGCGTTTTGCGTAGTGCTGGCGCTGTCCGTGAGTGTAATCAGCGGCAGCAGCCCCGACGAGGAAACCCGCATTGCCCGCGTGCTGTCCGAAATCGCGGGAGCGGGCAGTGTCAGCGTAACCATCTACACAGAGGACAGCCACCCCTGCGGCGCGGTGGTGGTGGCGTCCGGCGCGGAGGACATTGCCGTCCGCCTGCGCTTGCAGGAAGCCGTGACGACGCTTCTTGGGCTGGACAGCAGCCGCGTCGCCGTGTATCCGCGAAAAGGAGGAAACGCCCCATGAAGCTGCAATCCCTGCCGACATTTCTTATCCGCCGAAAGAACTGGCTGCTGATGGCGGCACTGGCGCTTTCGCTCACCGCGGCGCTTCTGCTGCGCCCGTCATCCCCGCAGGCGCAGCGTGTGACGCTGCCTATGACATCCGCTGAATCAAGCGCATCGCCCTTGGAGGCATTCCGCATCAGCCGAGACAGCGCCTATCAGCGCGACATGGCGGCGCTGGAAACCCTCATCAGCAGCGAAAACACCGACCGCGCTGCGCGGCAAAGCGCGGCGGAAGAACTGCAAGCCTACGTTGCGCTGCATCAGGCGCAGTTAGCGCTGGAAGGGGCGCTGCTGACCTCGGAGCTTGCGCCGTGCTGCGCAGTGGTGACGGATGGGAGCGTCACCATCGTGACGGAAAAACGGGAAATCACGGAGCAGGACACCGCGCTGGTGCTGACACTCGTGCAGGTGCATACAGACGTTCCCGCGTCAGGCGTGCGCATCATGACGGCACAGTGAATTTCGTAAAAAGCCGGTTTCACTTTGCAAAAAGCGGGGTATACTGTCTTTGTCAGGAAGGTGCGGATTGACGCAGCAGCATTCCTGTGCTATAATGAAGCATCTCTTGCAAGGAGGGATAACTTCATGGAAAGAACAGGAACGATTACCGCGGTTTCCGGCGACACGCTGGAAGTCACCTTCTGCCGCCCCGGCGACTGCGAAAAATGTCACGCCTGCATCGGCGGCGAAAAGAAGCATGTACTGCTGGTGAAGGGCGAAGGGCATGTGGGCGACGTGGCAGTGGTGTCACTGCCCGAACAGACGGTTGTCAAGGCATCCGCGCTGGCGTATCTCTTGCCGCTGGCAGGGCTGTTCATCGGTATGCTGCTGGGGGCGCTGGTTGCGCCGCAGAGCGAGACGGCAGGCAGTGCCATCGGCGGTGTGATCGGGCTGGCGGCGGCGCTCATCGGCTTGACGGCGACGGAAAAGAAGCGCAGTCAGTCCGGAAAATATGCGCCAAAGCTGCTGCGCGTAATTTCTGCCGCAGACGCGCTCAAGAACTGACATTACCATTGAGAAAGGATGTGTTTTTATGGCCAAGGAACTTATGAGCAGCGAATTTTCTTCTTTTGTGAAGCAGGACAAGCCCGTTTTGGTGGACTTCTGGGCAACGTGGTGCGGCCCGTGCCGGATGCTCGCGCCGGTGGTGGAGGAAGTTTCCGCCGCGCACGCGGATGACGTCGTCGTCGGCAAGGTGGACGTGGACAAGTGCCCCGAACTCGCCCAGCAGTTCGGCGTAATGAGCATTCCGACGCTGATTCTGTTCAAGGACGGTCAGGTGGTGGACACGCTGGTGGGCTATCACCCGAAGGCGGCGCTGGAAGACCTGATTAAAAAGGCGCTGTGAGTTCAGCTTATCCCAAAAAAGCTTTCTGTCTGACGGGCAGGGAGCTTTTTTCGCGTCACTGCGCGCAATGAAAAATGTAAAAATCCGCGGGAGGGCGGTTTGTCCCTTCCTTTTCGCGCAAAGGAATGCTATAATGAAGAAGCTGCATATGGGGACCAATATGTCTTGCAGCATTCAATGCTCTAACAAAGGAGAGAAATCACGATGAAACGCCTGATGAGTCTGCTGCTGATGCTCTGTCTGCTCATCCCCTGTCTGGCCGCGCCCGCGCTGGCGGACACCCCGAAGCCGATTCCGACGATTGATTATGACAGCATCCCCGAACCACGCGAAGGGCTGCACCACTATCTGCTGCTCTGCTCCGACCAGTGGACAAACAAACTCGTGAACACCGACGGCATCGTGATTGTCACACTGGACACGGTGACGCACCGCATCATGCTCACGTCGATTATCCGCGACGCGCTGGTGGAGCGCCCCGACGGCGTGATTGGGCGCATCAACTACATCGCGCGCAATTCCGGGCCGGAAGCGCTGTGCAAGGTTATCAGCCAGCACCTGGGCATCAAAATTGAAAAGTACATTCTGCTGAATTTCCAGATGATTGCCAACATTATTGATTATCTGGGCGGCGTGGATATCACAGTCAACGCGTCGGAGGCGGCGTATCTGCGGCGTTATCCGCTTGACCCCGGTCAGACCGAGCCGACGATGGCGCAGGCGGGCACTTACTGCTTCACGGGGCGCGCGGCAGTCATTTACATGCGCATCCGCAAGGCGGGCGGCGGCGGCGATTTCATGCGCACACAGCGCGCCCGCACGGTCATGTCCACCTTGGCAGACCAGTGCCGCACCTTTACCTACGATCAGGCGCGCGACCTTGTGGACGTCATCATGAAGAACAATCTTCAGACGAACATGACGCTCGACGACATGATTGCCGCCATGGAGCAGGCGCTGAAGCTGCGCACCTGCGTGATTGAGGAACTGCGCATCCCGCAGGACGACGCGGTGCACCCCATCAGCTACGCGGGCATGGCGGTGCAGGAAGTGGACTGGGTGATGAGCCGCGAGGACATGGCGAACTTCCTCTCCAGCGGCTGGCTCGTCATTGACGACAACGACGAGGACGACCCGATTGATTTCTAACCCCTCAAAGTTTTGACATAAGAAGGAGTTTCCGCCATGAAGTGTCCCCAATGCGGTCAATGGAACCGTGCTTCCCTGCCCAACTGCATCCGCTGCGGCGCGCCGCTGAATCCGGAAAGCGCCGAAATGCCCGCGTGGCAGGAGCAGTTCCGCAAGGAAGACAAAGAACCGAAGAAGTACATCCACGTCGACGAGGACGGTGCCGTTGACGAATCCAGCGACCGACGGGATGAACTCGCTACGGACATGACGGAGCTGAAAGAGCGCAAAGTACGCGGCGCACGCCGTCTGGAGCGGATGAAGGAAGAAGCCGCGATGCGCTCCGCCCCTTCCGGCGCGACCACCATCCACATGCATTCCTCGCGCGAATCGCTGATGAATGCACACGCTGGGCGCGTCCGCATGGTCAGGCACGAAGACGAACGCAATGCGTCTGTGCAGAGCGCGGCGATGGCGGACAACGTCGTCCCTCAGCCGAAAATCTGGCAGGACACCCGTGGATACGACCCGCTCGTTACCATGCTGCAGGAGAACACGATTCCATCCGCCCCGCCGCGCATGAACGAAATGAAATCCTACCGCACGCGCGGCAAGGGCTTCCGGGTGACGCTGCGGGTGCTGATTATCCTGCTGGTTGTGGGTCTGGTCGGCATCGGCGGATTCTTCGCGCTGTCCTATCTGGGGCTGCTGAACACCTCCAGCGGGTCGAACGCATCCATCACGTCCAGCATTGTGGATGATTTGGCGGCGCACACGGTGCTCATTCCCGGCGAGGACGGGCAGCAGATTTACGTCGGCGCGCCGATGCAGGCAACGTACCCCGTGGTGGACGGCTTCGCGACGGTTGAGATTCCGGATTACCTCTGGTATCGCGACTTGCCGAGCGTCGGTGTGGAAAACGAGACGATGCATGTGACGCTCAAGGCGTTCCTGAAAACCGCGAACGGCCGACAGAAGGCGCTTGACCCCATTGAGTACGACATCTCCATTCCGCTCAGCCCAATTGCGCTGGTTTCACCGGAATCCATGCGGCAGGAAGTAACGACCGCTATGTACTCCGTGCAGCTGCAAGTGCGTCCCGGCTCAACAGTGACGGTCAACGAGGTGGACATTTCCGACACGGTGAGCGAGGATGGTCTGCTGATTTACAACGCAACCGTTCAGCCCATTGGCGACAATGTGTTCAAATTCCGCGTCCGCGCACCGTACTGCCGCGAAAACGCGCTCGACCTCACCCTCTACCGCGAAGTGCAGGAGATTCCGCTGGACTTGTCGGTGACGACATACGCATCAACGAGCAAATCCACCCTCGAAATCTCCGCGACGACCAAACCCGGCGCAACGGTGGACGTGCTGACGCATCACTCCGACCTTGACATTACGAATCTGGATACGACGGGCGAGTTCAAGTTTGTTGCCATCTTCGATAAAATCGGCGACAACACGATTACCATCACTTCCTCCTATCCGGGCAGCAAGACTTCGCGCGTGGACTACACCATCTATTACGTTCCGAATCAGGACGTGTACACCCGCAAAGCGTGGCCGCTGAACAACTCCGCCGAATACTCCGAGCTGATGTCAAACATCACCTACCGTTCTGAGCATTCGCAGGTGTATCTGGTCGTCGGTACGATTGCCGAAATCATCTCCACCAAGCCGCAGACAGCCATCGTCTACACGGGCGAGGACGGTCAGAGCCGCCCCGTGGTCATTGAGAACAAGTCGAAAACCGACTGGGCGGTGGGCGACTACCTGCGCATCTACTGCGACGCATACGGCACATACAGCGCCATGCCGTGGCTGATTGCGCGCTATACCTATCAATAACCCTGGGGAGGAAACAGTATGGCTTCCTATGACCTTCTGATTATCGGCGCGGGGCCCGCCGCGTGGAGCTGCGCCATGACCGCCCGTCAGCGCGGATTGACGACGGCGGTCGCGTGCGCGCAGTCCGCCACCAGCTGGCTTCAGCGCGCAGAACGCATCGACAACTACCCCGGTCTGCCGCAAATCAGCGGCAAAGAGCTGCTTTCACGCTTCCGGGCGCAGGCGGCGGACATGGGCGTTGTCATCATCGAACAATTGGCGCGGCAGATTATGCCAAGCGGCGACATCTACATGACACTGGTCGGCAACGACATCATCGAGAGCCGCGCAATTGTGCTGGCGATGGGCGCAGCGCGTCCAAAGCTGCTGCCGGGCGAAGAGGACTTGCTGGGGCGCGGCGTGAGCTGGTGCGGCACATGCGACGGCATGTTCTACCGCGGCAAGAAAGTGGCGGTGCTGTCGGCATGGACGGGCGGCATCGAAGAAGCGGAATTTCTCGCCGGACTGGCATCCGATGTGGATTACTACCTGCTGGCGCAGCACGTGCAGCCGGAAAATCCGCCGTACCGCCTGTGCGAGGGCAAGCCGCAGTCCATCCGGCACGAAGCAAATCAGCTGGTGCTGGTGACGGATGCGGGCGAACGCTGCTACGACGGCATCTTCATCTTCCGCCCTGCCGTATCGCCGGACACGCTGCTGCCGGGGCTGAAAACCGAAGGCGCGTTCATCCCCGTTGACCGGCGGATGGCGACGAATCTGCCGCGCGTCTACGCCTGCGGGGACTGCACGGGTCAGCCGCTGCAAATCGCCAAGGCAGTCGGCGAGGGCAACGTTGCCGCCATCAGCGCATCCGCCGATTTGAGCAAGGGGGTACGCGCATGAAGAAGGCATTCCGGTATCTACTGCCGCTTCTCCTGCTGATGATGCTGACGCTGCCCGCGCTGGCGGACAGCTATGAATTTGCCGACGACCTGACGGGCGAATACCTTTACCCGGCGGGCTCGGACGAATCCACCGCAACGTACATCTACCGCTACCGCTATCCGCAATTGGCCGGCGACGACGAAAGCGCTGCGATGTTCAACACAACCTATGCCTACACCGCTGACGACACCCTTGCCTTTGAAGCGCCGATGAACGCGGGGCTGACTGACGGCGCGGCGCAGGCGACCATCATCGACGTGACGTATGAAGTCACCTGCCAGACGGCGGATTACCTCTCGATTCTCATCACGAAGCACACAAAGCGCCCGGACAGCGAGTCCACTACCATCAGCGGGCATGTGTTCGCGCTGACGGGCAGCCGCGCGGGTGAAATCATCAGCCTGCCCTACCTGCTGGGGATTCTGACGCAGGACGGCAAGGTGGACACTTGGCTGCAAGACCGGCAGACGGCGAAGGCGGACAACTGCGTGCGCGAGCTGGTATGGGCGGAAATCGAGCGGATGATGAAATCCGGCGACGTACCGTTCTATGACGGCTTGACGTTCGAGGAGCTGGAAGCCGCGTTCTATCCGGAAGAGGATTTCTATCTGGATGAAAACGGCGACCCGGTGTTCTACCTGCTGGAAAAGACGGTTGCCCTGCCCGAAGCGGGCATTCTGCTTGTCCCCATTTCGCTGGAAACGCTGCTGGATGAGCTGTAATGGCTGCTATCCCCTATTATTTGCGTATCAGGAGGCTTCATGCTCCGCGAATTTGATTTGCAAAGGATGCACTGGGCGGACAAAACGCAGTCCATGCTCCACCAAAGGCAGATGGAAGCGTGCGAGACGCGTCTGCTGAGCTACCCAACCGAGTCGATTTTCACGCTGCAGGACGAGCGGGAGACCGAATGGTGGTGGCAATGCTCTTACGACGCGGAGGAATCGCCAAAATCGCCCGTGCTGCACACACTGCGGGAGATGCGGGCGAACGTGCTTGCGCGCCTGCCCGTGGAAGCCGCGCTGCTGACAGAGACGGAACATGCGCTGATTGTCCGGCTGATTCTCTGCGGGGGTCAGGCGCGCATCGACGGCTGGCAGGAGCTGTCCGCCGCTGAATCACTGCTGCGCCGCCTTTGGTGCACGCTGGAGGTGGACGAGCAGGACGTTCTGCTGCACCTGCCGCGGGAACTGATGACCCCGCTTTCGCTGATTCTGCGCGAGCAGCGGCATCAGGAGCTGCGCAGTCGCCTGCTGTTCTTCGACACGGACACGAAGGCGGCGCTCTACCTGTCCGGAATGCTGAGCGCGAAACAGGCGCTTTCCCGGCTCTACGAAAGCGTGCTGCACGATTCATACGCGAACGACGAAGCGCTGGCGCTGCGCTACTTGAAGGCGGGCAACGATTTCTACTACAACCGCGCTGGGGAGCTGTTTCTGCTGCATCCGGGGCTGGCTGACCCGGAGAAAATTCTGCGGGAAGGCGGCTTTCCGATGGGGTATCAGCCGGATTTGCCGAGCGAACGGGCGCTGATGGCGTCGCGCGACCTGCTGCCAGAGGAATTTGAGACAGACGCACAGCTTTCGGCGCTGCTGGACAGCTGCATGGGGCTGGAAACGGCGGAGGAAAGCAGCGCGCATGATTTGCGGATACTGGTCAAGCAGCATGTGACGTGGTCAGAGCTGATGGAGGTTGTGCGGGCAATGCTGCCGATTCCGCCAACGAAGGAACTGACGGCGTGCCTGCACCGCCTGTACGCCTTCACGCCGCGCTGGGGTACCTACCGTGCCGCGCTGGTGCAATAACAGGAGCTATCATGAAATACACATTTCAAACCGATTCTGCGGCGGAGGGGCTGCGCATAGACGCCTGCATCCGCCGTTTTTTGCCGGAACTGCCCTCCCGCGCGGCGCAGGAGGCGTTCTCCCATCGCGACGTGAAACTCGACGGCAAGCGCGTCAAGCCGGATGTGCGCGTGCACGCTGGGCAATGCGTGGAAGTATTCTGCATGGAGCAGACCGCGCCGCTGCTGGACGTTGTGTACGAGGATGCGGATGTGCTGCTGGTCAACAAACGGGCGGGCATCAGCGTAGAGGCGGACGAAAAAGGCGGTGTGACGCTGACCGAATTGGCCGCGCGGCACGTTCGCCAGCAAACTTCCGATGCGCGCACACCCAAGGCGTGCCATCGGCTGGACAACCAGACGTGCGGGCTGCTGATGTTCGCCAAGACGGAGAAAGCCGAGGGCATTTTGGAGCGCGCCTTCCGCGACCGCACAATGGACAAGCGCTACATCTGCCTTGTGCGCGGAATGATGAAGCCGCCGAAAGCCACCTGCCGCGCCTACCTGCTCAAGGACGCGAAAGCCGCGCATGTCACCATCCATGACAGCGCCGTCCCCGGCGCGCGCCCGATTGTGACGGCGTATGAAACACTGGAACAGGGCGCGGTCAGCCGCGTGGAAATCCATCTGATTACAGGGCGGACGCACCAAATCCGCGCGCATATGGCGGCGCTGGGGCATCCGCTGCTGGGCGACGACGTGTACGGCGACCGCGCGTTCAATCGGCAAATGAAAATGCAGGGGAAGCTCTGCCTATGCGCGGCGCAGTTGACGCTGGACACGGGCGGCGCGCTGCCGCAGCTGGACGGGCGGACGTTCCGCGTAAAGTGCCCGTTCTGACAGGAGAGGAATTTTATGAATTTACAAATGCCGATTCGCCTGATTGCCACCGACATGGACGGCACGCTGCTGACGGATGAACCGCTGATTCTGCCGGAAACGGCGGATGTACTGCGCCGCGCGGCGGAAAAGGGCATCGTGCTGTCACTGGCATCGGGGCGTTTGCCGGACGACGCGAGCTTTTTTGCCGTGGACGCGAAGCTGCCAATGCACGTCATTGCGCTCAACGGCGCGGTGACGCTGGTGAAGCCACTGGGCGACGTGCAGGAGGCGCACCACCTGCCGCAGCCGACTGTCCATCGCATCACGGCGCGGCTGGACGAAGCAAACGTGCAGTACGCGGTGTTCGGCGTTCACGAGGTGGTTGCGTCGGACGACATGCCGCTTTCCCGCGCGCAGGTGGTCATCGGCACATTCCTGAACCGTGCGGGCGGGCGCACCGCTTTCCGTAACCGGAAACAGGGCATCGACGCGGTGATTCAGGACTGCGTGAAGGTGGTCGTTTTCTCGCAGAATCTGCCGCTGCTGGATGATTTGCGTGCGTTTGTGCGGGATACCTGCCCTGATGCGGACGTGACGAGCAGCTGGTGGGACAACATTGAGATTGTACTGCGCAGCGCCAGCAAGGGCAGTGCCCTTCAGGCGCTCGCGAAGTCGCTGAATATCCCGATGGACGAAGTGATGGTGTTCGGCGACAGCGACAACGATTTGAGTATGCTCAAAGCGGCGGGCGTTTCCGTCGCGATGGGCAACGCAAACGAGCGTGTGAGGGCATCCGCACGATTTGAGACGCTAACGAACGATGCGCAAGGCGTGGCTGCCGCCATCCGCGCCATCGTGTTTGGCGAGGACGTGCCGGGTGTCATCCGCAAGCGGTAACTATGCGCCCATCCCCTGCCGAAGCGCAATCATCCGCCCGAACAGCCCGATTCCCTCCAGTTTCAGCTGGGCGGATAGGGCTGTTTTGCTGTCCTGATTCTCCAGATTGCCCCTGATCGGCGCCCACGCGTCCGACAGCGCCAGCAGCTCCTTGATCGGCGACGGCGGATTGCGCCCGAAGCGCTCCTGCGCCGTCTGCCGCCAGAGCGTCATCTGACCGTCCAGCGCTGTTATCTGCTCCCGCGCTTCCGTCAGCGTCAGTTCGCCCGCATCCAGCAGGGACGCGGTGTCCCGCAGCGTCCGCGCGGCTTGCAGCAGCAGCGTGAACCCCGCCTCGGCAACATCCACCTGACCTGCCATGCCTTTGAGCTGAAGCTGCAATTCCGGGCATATCCAGCGGTAGAGGTACGTTTCAATGCGCTGATTTTCGCCCAGCCGCTGCCGCACGGATGCGGCGTCCGTCTCCGTGCCGTAGCAGGCAATGAACACGCGCCACTTTTCGCCGTCCTCGACGACTGCGCCCGGTGCGCCGCGGTCGCTGAGCAGTTCTGCTTTCTCCCGCGCGGCATCCTCGTTGGAGAAAACGCCGGTCTGGATGGCGTACCACGTTTCCGCCGCAAGCGTAATCTCCCGTGAAACGACCTGT
>ENA-OXYB01000382-OXYB01000382.1-human-gut-metagenome-genome-assembly--contig:-NODE-382-length-13544-cov-7.898436_pt1 | contig 13544 bp, 13 predicted proteins | sample MGYA00244941_ERZ652754 | MGnify/ENA primary metagenome ERZ652754 (study PRJEB26926, sample SAMN06164654) | human gut metagenome | biome: ENVO:00009003; feature: ENVO:2100002; material: ENVO:00002003... | reverse complement strand
ACGAGATCTGCGCATGTCTCGTGGGCTCGGAGATGTGTATAAGAGACAGTGCCGGCCCCCAATAGGGAGGATAGTACCAGCCGGGCCCCCAGCCCCAGCCGGGGCCCCACCAGGGATCGTACCACGGGCTGTACCACCCTGCGTACCAGGGCCGGTACCAGGCATTCCAGCCGAAGCTCCAGCCCCAGCTGCCGATCGAAAACGACAACCCCCACGGCCAGTTCCAGCCGTAATACCACGGATCAAGCAGCACGACCGAGGTTCCCCACGATCCGAACATCGAAGTGATGTACTTGGGCTCGACCCACACCTCGTCACCCATGACGATGACGTTGTAGAAGGCCGGATCGTAGGCCGAGGCATAGGTGAATGCCGAACTGTAGCGGGCATTGATGTAGCTCGAAGGCATCCGGTAGGTCGGCGACTCGAAGCCCCGCAGGCGGCGTGCATAGGCGCTCTCGTAGTCATCGGCCAGGATGCTCTGGTAGGGATTCGAATCGGCGTTCCGGTATTCGTAGTAGTCATTTTCTGCCGCAGCGGCCTGGGCCTCGGCGATCCGGGCCTCCCACTCGGCTCTGCGCGCCTCGGCTTCGGCCTTCTTGGCCTCGGCCTCGGCCTGCTGTTTGCGTGCGATCTGCGCGCGGTCGTGCTGAACATACAGGTCGTCGCCGGCATACCCCGACGCGGCGTAATATGCCGACGAGCAGCTTGCGAGACCCGCAGCCGCGACGACGGCGGCAATCCATAATCTCAACTTTTTCATGGCTCACTCGTTGTTTGCGTTAGTTCTGTTCATGAACAGAACGAAAATCGTACCGGTTTTAGTATCGGCTTTCACCTCTATAAACGGGTGCGGAGGGGAAATACTGCGCCGCACCGGCAAGCGGCCCAAGCCCCCGGATACAAAGATAGGAATTAAATCAGGCAAAGAGCGGAAAACGGAGCCGTCCGAAGAAAAAAATCGAAAAAATCGAAAATTTCCGGCAAAAAATAGCAGTTTCCGAAAAATATGTCTATATTTGCAGTCCCAAAACGGAAGTTTCGGGGAGGGGCGAAACAAAGAGTAGCCTCGCAATATAAGGAGAGATGCCGGAGTGGTCGATCGGGCCGCACTCGAAATGCGGTGTACGGGCAACTGTACCGGGGGTTCGAATCCCTCTCTCTCCGCAAAGAAGAAAGTGTGAATCAAGCGTTTGCAAGATTCACACTTTTTTTTCATCCAATAGCCCAATCCGTTTCCTGGCCGCAATACGGCTGAAAAAGTCAGCCCGACCGTGTAACATTATTCATGGTTTCGTATCTAAATGAAAAAAGATCGAAGCCATGAACAAGTTAATTTGTAAAGCCGGGCTGCTGTATGCAATACTGTTGGGAATAACGGATACATGTGTTGCACAATCTTTTTCTGTCCAACGTACGGGGCACGGAAAGCAGGCAGTTATTCTGATACCTGGATTTGCGTGTTCCGGAGATGTATGGGATCAAACCGTCGATACCCTGCGCCATGATTACACCTGTTATGTCTTAACCATGCCCGGTTTTGCAGGGACCGCGCCAGAGGCAAAGCCCTCATTTGCCAATTGGACCAGGCAGATTGTCGATTTCATTCGCCATGAAAATATAGAAAAACCCATACTGATCGGGCACAGTATGGGCGGTGGTTTGGCGTTGAACATCGCATCGACCCAGACAAACCGGATAAAGAGTATTGTGGTTGTTGATGCACTCCCTTGTCTGGCGGCTGTCTATAATCCGGATTTTCAATCAAGAGAAATATCGGACGATGAACGGACAAAAGCCGGAGCCGGAATGCTCGGCATGAGCGATGAGCAGTTCCGCAGGCAAGCATACATCAGTGCAACAGCCCTTACAACGGATTCACTTCGTTATGACGATCTGGTCAAATGGAGTCTGTCTTCCGACAGAATGACCTACGCGAGAATGTATTATGACTATTCCAATGTGGATTTAAGATCTGCCGTCGAGAATATTTCGGTTCCGACATTGGTCTTACTGGAACATCCGTTCAAGAAAATTGCCCCGATCATTGAGCGGCAGTTCGGCAATCGGCCGAACCTTGAATTGAAATATGCGAACAAAGGCCTGCATTTTATTATGTTTGATGACCGGGAATGGTATATCCGGCAGATTATGGACTTTCTAAATGACTGATCGTGAATTTCGAGGATATATACAAGGCCTACTGGGACAAGGTATTCCGATTGTGTATGGGCTATTTCAATGATTATCCCCTTGCCCAGGACCTGGCACAGGACGTTTTTGCCCGTGTATGGCAATATCTCCCCTCCTTCAAGGGTGAATCATCCGTGGGAAGCTGGATCTTTCGCATTGCCACCAACATCTGTTTGCGTCAAGGCGAACGTCAGAGAAGAATCTCTCAATCGGAAGTCCCTCCCCCCCCCGACGTGTCGGTTGAAGCAGCGGATGACCGCTCAATGCATGTGCAGGCCTTGTATAAGGCCATATCCGGGCTTTCAGAGACGGACCGCCTGATCATCTCGCTTTATCTGGAAGATTTGAAACAATCGGAAATAGCTCAGATCACGGGTATGTCGCAAGTAAACGTACGTGTAAGGATACACCGGATCAAATCCACATTGGCAAAAAAATTACGCGGGAATGAAGAATGATATCGACATAAAATCCTTATGGAAAGGGCAGCAGGTTCCTGTCATCGATTTGTCTGCGGTCCGTAAAAAGATAAAATATTTCAGATTGCGCAGAATGGGAGAGTCCTGTGCAGTTATTATGCTCATGATGCTGGCCTTGGCTTCAGGAGTGACTGTCTGGATACATTGGCCTCCCTTGCTGTCTGTTACCAAAGCTGGAATTATTCTACTATCCATTGGCTTCATGCTGCCGGTCCTATCCTACGGCAGACTGCTTCGTCTTTACTATGGATTAAAAACAGACTGCTCCAACGTCGATTATATGAGCAATCTTTTGAAAATCAAAAAGCAGGAACATAGACAGCAACATATCGTGCTGAACCTGTATTTTTTGTTCCTGTCGTTGGGCTTCTCGTTCTATACTTATGAATATACATTCTACCATTCATCTCCCCGGGGAATAATCGCATATTCGGTCTTATTGTCATGGATCTCCCTGAACTGGTTCGTATTCCGACCGTACATCATAAAAAAACGCAACCGCAGGTTTTCCAAACTGGTGAAATGCATCGAAAGCCACAGGGACATACTGATGAAACATTGACCGCACGGGATAAAAGATGCCTCCGGCACAACCAGCTGCATGCATTCCCGCAATCGGGACCTTTGCAGGAACAAAAAACAGAGAGGGTCGGTCCTTAGACGGAACCGACCCTCTCTCTGTTCAAACGAGGCGGCATCTACATGAAGCAACCCTCCTCGAGCGGCGTAAGATCTTCGAGAACCTGCTTGATATGCTGCTCGTGCGAACGCGGGCAGATCAGCAGGGCATCCGGCGTATCGACCACGATATAGTCGTGCAGCGAATCCACGACGACGACCTTTTTGCCGACAGCCTTGACCAGGCTATCGGTCGTATCGTAGAGTTTCGAGTAGGCCGGCACGACGTTGCCGTCGGCGTCCTTTGCCGAGAGTTCGTAGAGCGAGCCCCAGGTTCCGACATCGTTCCACCCGAAATCCGAAATCCGCACGAAGACATTATCGGCACGTTCCAGAACACCATAGTCAATCGAGATCGACGGACAGCGCGCAAAGATCTCCTCCACGGAGTTATGCTCCTCGGGCGTAGCAAATTGGTCAGCTTGCCCGGCAAAGAGGCCGTAGACCTCCGGCAAATGGCGTTCGAGAGCCGTGAGAATGCTCCGTGCCGACCAGACGAAGATACCGGCATTCCACAGGTAATTGCCGGCGGCCAGATAGCTCATGGAGGTCTTCAGATCGGGTTTCTCGCGGAACGATGCAACGGGCGAGATCTCCTCGGCGGATGCAGTCTGGATGTAGCCGTAGCCCGTATCGGGACGCGAGGGACGAATCCCAATGGTAACCAGCGCGTCGTGCGTCTCGGCGAACTCCATGCAGGAGGTGATGTTGCGGCGGAACTCCTCCTCATCGAAGATGAAGTGGTCGGAAGGCGCCACGACCATCGTCGAATCAGGGTGCAGTGCCCGAAGGCGGAAGGCCGCATAGGCAATGCAGGGAGCCGTATTGCGTCCGACGGGCTCGCACAGCACCTGTTCGGGCCGGAGCTCGGGGAGCTGTTCGAGGACCAACTGCCGGTAGGCGGCATTCGTGACAACCAGGAAGTTCTCCGCCGGGATAATCGGCGCAAAACGCTCGAATGTATGGCGGATGAAGCTCTTCCCGGTGCCCAGAATATCGAGGAACTGCTTGGGAAGATGGCGTCGGCTGGCCGGCCAGAACCGGCTGCCGATACCTCCGGCCATGATGACGCAGTAACGGTTGTTGGCTGTCATAAGCCCTGTCGATTTATCGCTCGGCCCGCATCGGGTTTTCCAGGAAGTCCTTGTAGGCAAGGCGGATGCCGTCCTCAAGTTCGGTCTTGTAGGTCCAGCCCAATGCCGTGGCCTTCGAGACGTCGAGCAGCTTGCGCGGCGTGCCGTTCGGCATCGAGGTATCCCAGCGGATCTCGCCCTCGTAACCGACAACCCTGGCAACCAGTTCGGTCAGCGCCTTGATCGTCAGTTCCTTGCCCGTACCGGCATTCACCGTCTCGTTGCCCGAGTAGTTGTTCATCAGGAAGACGCACAGATTGGCCAGGTCGTCCACGTAGAGGAACTCACGCAGCGGGCTGCCGTCGCCCCAGCAGGTTACGTAGGTAAGCCCCTGCTCCTTGGCCTCGTGGAAGCGGCGGATCAAAGCCGGAAGCACATGACTGTGCGTCGGGTGGTAGTTGTCGTTCGGACCGTAGAGGTTCGTCGGCATCACGCTGATGTAGTCCGTGCCGTACTGACGGTTCAGAAACTCGCAATACTTCAGACCCGAGATCTTGGCCAGCGCATAAGCCTCGTTGGTCTTCTCCAACTCCGAGGTCAGCAGGCACGACTCCTTCATCGGTTGCGGAGCCATGCGCGGGTAGATGCACGACGAGCCCAGGAACTCCAGCTTCTTGCAGCCGTTCTGCCAGGCGGCGTGAATGACGTTCATCTCGAGGATCATGTTGTCGTACATGAAGTCGGCCAAGGCGCTCTGGTTGGCCTCGATACCGCCGACCTTCGCCGCTGCGAGGAAGACGTATTCGGGACGCTCCTCGGCAAAGAAGCGCTCTACGGCCTCCTGGCGCGTCAGATCCAGCTCCTTGTGGGTCCGGGTAATGATATTCGTATAGCCCTGGCGCTGCAACTCGCGGACAATGGCCGAACCGACCATACCACGGTGGCCGGCGACATAGATTTTTGCGTTTTTCTCCATCATAAGGCGTCCTATTTTACGATACCCTTCTCGAGGTACTCGGCCAGGTTCGTGCGGATCTCATCACCGGCACGTTCCACGGCCACTTTTGCCATGTCGGCATCGACCATGATCTTCACCAGTTGCTCGAACGAGGTCTTCGTGGGATTCCAGCCCAGTTCGGCCTTGGCCTTCGAGGGATCACCCCACAGGTTTACGACATCCGTCGGACGATAGAAGTCCTTCGAGACCTCCACCAGCACACGGCCCGTGGCCTTGTCGATACCCTTTTCGTTCTCGCCCTCGCCGACAAACTCCAGCTCGATGCCCACGTATTTGAAGGCAAGATAGCAAAATTCCCGGACAGAGTGCTGCTCGCCCGTGGCAATTACGAAGTCTTCGGGCTTTTTGTTCTGCAGGATCAGCCACATGCACTCCACGTAATCCTTGGCATATCCCCAGTCGCGCAGAGACGAAAGGTTACCCAGGTAGAGTTTGTCCTGCTTGCCCTGAGCAATACGGGCGGCTGCGAGGGTGATCTTGCGCGTCACGAAGGTTTCGCCACGACGCTCGGACTCATGGTTGAAAAGAATACCCGAGCAGCAGAACATATTGTAGGCTTCGCGGTACTCCTTGATGATCCAATATCCATAGAGCTTGGCTACGGCATAGGGACTGTAGGGATGAAACGGGGTCTTCTCGTTCTGCGGAACCTCCTCAACCTTGCCGTAAAGCTCCGAGGTCGAAGCCTGATAGATGCGGCAGGTATCGGCAAGTCCGCACTGGCGTACGGCCTCAAGAATACGCAGCACACCCGTAGCATCGACATCGGCCGTGAACTCCGGAGCATCGAACGAAACCTGTACATGGCTCTGAGCCGCCAGGTTATAAATCTCATCAGGACGTACTTTTCCAACGACCTGCAGAATACTCATCGAGTCGCCAAGGTCAGCGTAATGCAGGTGGAAATGAGGCTTTCCCTCCAGATGAGCAATACGCTCGCGGTAGTCGGTCGACGAACGGCGGATCGTGCCGTGGACGTCGTACCCCTTCTCCAACAACAGTTCAGCCAGGAACGAGCCGTCCTGGCCTGTAATCCCAGTGATTAAGGCTGTTTTCATTTTTTAAGAAATAAAATGTTTTGGAATGTTGCTAGTGATGCGAAAGTTTGGATACAAGGATCTCACCGATCTTATAGAGATAGCGCAATCCTTCCAAAAACAGATTCGAATAGACTCCGTTCTGTTTATAAGCCACCATGTGTTCTTTGAGGATTCGTTTGTGGCTGACCATGCCCGATGAAGAAGCTCCGCCGGTTCGCATGGTAACAAAATCCTCCGAAATGTATTTCGTACGAATCCGATTGACAAAAATCAGGCGTAAAAGATTCTCGAAGTCGGCAGCAACACGCAATGACGTGTCGAACAACCCGTACCTTTCATAAATCGCCCGACGACAATAAAACGAGGGATGAGCCGGCATAAATCCCAACCGCATCAGTCCCCGGCTGAAAACCCGTGATGAATAGTATCTGACGCAATGAGTCAGATCATCATCATTGACATAATGGATATCACCGTAGATGGCATCTACGTTCGGATCGGATAGAGCCCTGGCGACATGTTCAAGCACATCATTCGACGTATAGAAATCATCCGAATTGAGCAGGCCAACGACATCTCCGGTCGCCATCCGGATTCCCTTGTTCATGGCATCGTAGATTCCTTTGTCCGGCTCGGAGATCCATCGCATACGATCCTCAAAACGGGGCTCATAGCGGCGGATAATATCCAAGGTATTATCCTTGGATCCCCCATCCACGATCACATAGTCAATATCGGTATAACTTTGTCGAAGTACACTTTCCAATGTATCCGTCAAAGTCTGACCGCTATTGTAAGTAGCAGTAATAATAGAGATAGTCATGTGAAAAGATGAGATACTTTTATTCCGCAGAAAGCAGAATAACAAGCATCAATAGAAGGGATTTATAATTTAATATGATAGACCGTATCGAGATAGGTTTTTATCTTTTCCCTATCGCTTCCACAAGCCTTTTTAATTTCAAATATTTTGGCATCTACCAAAGTCCGGTACCACCATCCCTGCAAGAAATCCCATAAAAAGCCTTCCTTTCCATCAAGAAAGCCCATTTTCAGAATATAGCGATAAATAAAATAGCCAAAAGCCCTCCAAAACAAAGGCATCCGGGCATATTTGGCTTTCTGATCCCGCTTCTTCTCGACCTCCTCACCATGATCCTTGGACAACTGGCCAACGTCAGTCAGATGAAACTCCGCATCCAATAGCAAAGCAGCTTCACGGGTAGCATAGTCATTATGTTTCTTGATGAACCGCCCAATAGACATACGATTATCATCTACAAAGTGATTCGTCATCCCAATAATCCGGCCAGATAAAATAGACAAATGTTCATCCATCAATCGTTTCTCATATCGAACTCTACCCCGGCGAAAGATTCGAACTATTCGTATATTGTTTACAATACCATGCTGGAGTACTTTCCCACAGAAAGCACGCGCGAGAGGAAGAGATAGTGCAGATATATTATCGGCCATTGAAGGAAGTTTATCTTGCAACTCTTGAATCAACTCTGGGCGCAAATATTCATCTGCATCAAGTCGTAAAATCCATTCCGTATCTATCTTCAACTGATCCAAAGCCCAATTGAATTGGTCTGCCTGATTCCCGGGCCATTTATGGAGAACAACTTCAGCCCCACACTCCTGAGCAATATTAACCGTTTGATCTTGCGAATAGCAGTCAACCACGTAAACTTTACGAGCGAACCGATTAACATTCTCTAAACAGCGTCGAATATGAATTTCCTCATTGAGAGTAAGGATAATAACCGTAACGTCTAACATATGTTATCCCAAGTAATTAAAGAATGAGCCGAAGCTCGAATCAATTTTGAGACGTGTTGGATATCTTGACATTCCATTTTTCGCCAATTCTCCATATAACCAGGATGTACTCCAATTTCAATTGTAGTATCAGCATTCAAACCTTCAATCTTACGGAGAAATTGTTCACTCCAGTTTTGATCATGACTATTTGCTGGCATATAAAATATATCCGTCGTTTTATACTTACGATCAATATACAAACCAAACAATGTGTTTAAAATTGATGTTACACATACGTGTTGAGATTCTAAGAAAATATTTTGAACTCTTCGCACTCGACTAATTCGACATTTGTTAGTAACACAAGACAAAGCACTTAAAAAAGATGGAAATTTGTGCAAATGGCCATGAGAATCTAAATGTGAAACTTTAATACCCGCATCTAATAACACTTTTATTTGAGCCAAAGATTCTTTAATAATCTCGTCTTTTGACAGCAAAAAAAATAATGCTTTTTTTCGAACATCATTTGAATCATAAAAAAAACCATTCTTCTGCAATGAAGGTATTTCATGTGCATCTAACATAGGGACCAAGGAATCTACATAAGTTAAATGAACCCCATAACTGAATTGCGGATTCTTACGAGCATAATCAATCGCCAATTCTGACGCTGGGCAATTAACCATAATTGTAGCAGAGGTTAATGCGCCGCGTTCAAAACAGTCAATCGTTGCCTTACACGTATCTTCGTCAAAACCAAAATCATCTGCATTTAAAATTATTTTTGCCATATCATAGAATTTAAAATATTATATTATCTCCCGCCGCAGGACGAAGACGCCAGTTAGAAGCATCGCGTATACCTTTAACAACCTGTAATTGTGAATCTTCCGAAAATCTTAACACTACATTAGCCTTTCCTTTCGGCACTAGTCCCAGAAAAAATAATCGTCTAGAGATTTTATCATCAAAAGGACATAATTCTACGGCCTCAACGTCTCCGGGCAAAGACAAAGCCAATAAACATATTTTAAAATCAGATAGTAGTGTTTTATTTATAGCCCCCCACTCAACAATTGATCTAAGTTTTATATTTTTATATCCTCGATGAGATGCTTGCGCATAAAAAGTATCCTTTATAACAAAAAAACCTACAATTTCAGGGCCTTGCTTTATATAATACAAAGAATTTTGCGGATTAGAACGCAACATCCAATTTATCCACCTTTTATCGTGACACTCCTTGAATCTATGATTATCAGCCCTAAAAATAGCATCATAGGCATCCGTTGCTTCTAACATCTTTTGAATATTAAATCTTGAACGATTTAAGATTTTCGTAAATAGGTTTAACCCGAAAGATTGGCATTTTAGGACAAAATCAAAGACTAATCTAAAAAACCTAAAATCCTTACCATGGGATATAGATTCTATAATGGCTCGACTTTTTTTTAGAAAAATGAATCGTCGAGAGAAAAAAATCGTTGCATTTAATCGAGCCATAATATTGAGTTGCATCTGGGATATGGATCCAATAAAGATCGTCCCACTTGGAGAATAAGTCATTCTCAATTTATGAATTTTAGATGCAATTCCCTGTTTCCTATACAACTTATCAACAGACAAGCTACTACAGGTCAAACCGATTACTTCATGATTATCAATTAAAAGTTTAGTCGGGAATTGTATTCCGGATCCTACAATTTGGGAATTATGGCACGCAAGAATCTGAATAGCAGAATGGTCTATTTTAATTGGATTCCCTTGGAGTATATTCAATTTCTCTCGACTTATCAAATGACATCCTAAATCTTTATAGTCTTTATATTGATGTATATTATTATAATCATCGATAATTTTATAATCAATCTCCATATAACATTTAATAAAGATTTCTCATTTTAATTCTCCTTGCCGGATTTCCACCAACAACAGTCCAATTCTCTACATCTTGATATACGGCAGCACGGGCACCAACAACACTTCCTTCCCCAATCGTTACGCCCATTCCAATATATGCCTCAGCTGCAACCCAAGCACGATCTTGTATAACGATCGGACTTGTTATCAATTCATGCTCCTTACTATTAATATTATGAGATGCCGTACACAAAAATGTTCTCTGTGAAACTGTTACAAATTGACGAAGGACTATTCTGTCAACATTATAACAATCAACATTATCACTAATACAAGAAAACTCTCCAACTATTAAATTCCAGGGAGCCCATATTTTTACAGATGCATGAACGCTAGCAGTAGATGCTATTTGAGCACCAAATAATCGTAAAACACAATTGCGCCATGGTCTAAAAACCTTGGAAGGAAATGGTTTGAAGAAAAATATTGAAAAGGTCATCCAAGCCAAACGAGCCAGTTTATTTTTTAAAGACAACCTATTCTCATACTTAATTTGAATAATTGAGGGCTCTTCTTTCATATTATAGCACATACAATCTTTAGTCATTATATTTCAGACACAAAATCAGGCATATTATGTCCAGTCATAACCCACAAGTATAATTGTTTCATTTTATCTGCAACCTGAATATCTCGATATTTCTTTTCTACCAATTGTTTACAGTTTTCACTCATCTGCTTCATTTCTGAAGATGGAAGAGTTAATATTCTTTCAATTGAGGACGCAATAGTTGCAGGCTGATTATCAACCCAATACCCACAACTATACGTATTCAGATCTTGCCAGGGTGTTCCCAAGCTTGCAATAACTGGAGTTCCAACGGTCAGAGCTTCCGTAATGATCATCCCGAAATTCTCGAAATCGCTAGGTACGCACAAAGCAGACAGAGAGGCCAATCGTTGAAATTTATCCTTCCCCGTAACAAACCCGGTAAATTCAACATTGGCCCAACCATTTCTTTTTACCTTATCCTTAAGCATCTGCTCATAAGAATCATCTCCCTTACCCATTATCACCAATTGAGCATTACGAACCTTATCTCCAAGGAGCCCCCATGCATCTAGTAAGGCTTCAGCATTTTTTCGAGGATGTAGACGACCTAAAAATCCAATACGCTTCACACGATCATCTCGAGTTATTTCGTGGATAAAATCGGGTAGTGGTACAGGATTAGGAATCACGGCAACAGGATTTTTATATCCTAGTGCTCGATAATATTCCATCTCCTCCCAACAAGTTGTGTGGATACATGCTGCATTACGCAGATCTTTATCCACCCCGCCAAATCTAAGCAATAATCTTTTCTTCCACGATGACCGAGCCAACGCCTGCGGATAAAGCATTCCATGCGGAGTAATAATGTAAGGTCGGTCTTTTCTGCGGGCAATTAAACAAGTCTCATGATTACAATGCATCCACAGACCATTGGTATGGTATATGTCGTAATCAGACTGCAACAAAAAATGATTCATATTACGGGAATAGCCGTAACTGCTGAGACTATCATTAGGCAGAGCTTTTATCCACGTCTCGCCACCTCCCATCAGATCTGAAGATTGCAATGTCATTAAATCAACATTACAATCACAACGATGTAATGCAGACAACAAATCATAAGTACAAGTCGAGGTCCCCCCAAATCTCACATCAAAACCAGATATAGTTTGAAGAATGTTCATTTATTAAACATTTTGAGTCTAAATAATGTGCCTAAACTAGATAATATTCGATGAATCACTAACACTCAAGAAGTACAATGGCAAACTATCAAGCAACCATTTATCACCTACAAGACAACCTTCTAATTACGTAACAATAGAAGACAACGATATCCCCAATAGTAGATTCCCAAACAGAACCTTATTGACCTATCAATACAAAGATATCTACAGTTCTTCACTCAACAAAAAGCAGAGAATACACTAACATGATCAAAATCTCATTTCTGCGAGATATGTAATTCATCGGACTCTTATTTTTTAATTTGATTTGATAAATCTCATCTTAAGCTTATCTTTAACTATTTTTGTTCGTTTCTCAAAACACCAATAAATACCATATGCAAAAGATAAGGCGATTATTAGCTCTACAAACAACAAAGAAATCGTTTGAACATTAAAAGACTGAGATTTAGGGAAGCCAATATATAATAACAAATTTCGCACTTGCATATGTGTCAAATATAGAGTATAAGAGAACGCCGCTAATGTTGTACCCCATCTATTCAATAAGGCAGAGACTCTTGTTTTTGGAACAAATTGTACAATTTGGCGCATAAAGCCCACAAAAGCAAATGTAAATAGTAGTTCACAACATTGTTTATTCGGCAAGTAATACTTCCAAGGTAAAGCTTCCAATGAACGACTTTCACTTTTAATCTGCAGTAAAACACAACTACATAGCACTAGACTCAACCACAAGAGCATTTTCCACGTATTCTTCCGAGGGAGTGGAATAATATATGCAAAGGACCCTACCAACCACACAATCAAATAAATAGGATTAAGTTTTGTAAAAACCATACACCCCAAAATTAATAATATTATAGGGGGGGGGTAAATTTTTGTCTTTTTGTCTGAAATCATAAAGATTACCCCGATACATCCTATAAATATATAAAACCACACTTCATAAGATAAAGACCATAAAGGCTCAACTGAAGGAGGAACAATAACTCCTTGGAGAGAAAGTAAATTTCCAATGATTATTAACCAATCATTAGAGATACCCCTAATCATATTGTCCATAATCACAAGAAGGGTTGCAGAAAATAGCGGCAACATAATACGAACACCTCGATCAATCGAATAGCTCCGAATATCAAATGTATTATTCCGAATTCGTTCAATTGTCTTTCCTCCCACCAGGAAGCCACTTAATACAAAAAAAACAAGAACAGCTTCGTGTCCTAACCTCGTGATTGAGAAAAATAAAAAAGCCCCGATTCCTTTATCAGCTTCTGGGAGCATTCCATATTCAACAAAAAAACTCCCCCTAAAATGGGCGACTAAGACCAAAAATGCGGATAAAAAACGGATTAAATCTAGCCAATAGTAACGATCCTGTACACGCATCATATTTTAACCATGTGTTAATATTGTGAACTTCAAGAAAAAGCTATCTGCCGCCAGTATAAATACTATATAACTTTGGGAAAGACCTTTTCAATAAATAACCAACTCGACAAAATATCAGTACAAATACTATGGGCATAATAAGATAACTTATTATCAGAGTCAGTTCATTATGAGATATAAGCAATGGAAGTTTTTTAAAAATATTAAGCAATGGTTCGTGGACTAAATATATAAAAAATGTCTAAGTACATGACAAAAAATCAAACACATTGATTTTACTTGGTCTGAAAGGATT
>ENA-OXYB01000381-OXYB01000381.1-human-gut-metagenome-genome-assembly--contig:-NODE-381-length-13558-cov-5.408132_pt1 | contig 13558 bp, 4 predicted proteins | sample MGYA00244941_ERZ652754 | MGnify/ENA primary metagenome ERZ652754 (study PRJEB26926, sample SAMN06164654) | human gut metagenome | biome: ENVO:00009003; feature: ENVO:2100002; material: ENVO:00002003... | reverse complement strand
GTATCAGGGGGAATATTATAACCCTCTTTTTTATTTTGAAGCAGGCACGGATACGCTGTATGGCGAAACGCCGGGCAGCGGAAGCGGCGGAGGAAATGTGATACCGCCGGATTCCTATGACGATGCAACCGTGCAGGCACTTATGGAAGAAGCGGCGAGATATTTAGACTATCCCTATGTATGGGGAGGCTCCAGTCCGTCCACCAGCTTTGACTGTTCCGGTTTTGTCTGCTGGGTATTTACAAACAGCGGTGTCCATAACCTGCCACGAACCACAGCACAGGGCATTTATAACCAGTGTACGCCTGTGTCGGCGGCAGATGCAAAGGCGGGGGATATTATCTTTTTTACAGGTACATACAATTCGGGCGTACCAGTCAGCCATGTGGGGATTTACTGCGGAAACGGGGTCATGATTCATTGCGGAGATCCAATCAGTTACGCTTCAATCAATTCGTCCTATTGGCAGAGCCATTTTTATGCGTTTGGAAGATTATCAGGAAATTAAAATAACAGGAAGTGAGGAACGATGACGAAAGAGAGAATTGTAAAGGAGCTTTCCAAAGTCCGGGAACAGCTTGCGGGATTGCAGGCGAGGGAGAGGGATTTGGCGGAACAGCTTCAGATGGCAGAGGATGCGGAGAAGATGAAATTCATTGAAAAGAATAAAATCTCTCTGGATCGGCTGATTCTGTTAAACAAGGTCAGCGAAGAAGAAATTATGCGTCTGCTGAAAGAAAAAGAGCAGAAAGAAACAGCACAATCAGGAGAAAGGGAGGCTTACAGCCATGAAGAACAGGAAGTTATCATCTAAGGCGGTTATATCGCTGGTATTGTCCGCTGTGTTATTTACCATGCCTGCGGTGGCATTTTCCGTGAATGGAAACTACGCAATCAGTGCTTTTGCCGAAGAAACAAAAGAAACCGAAGAATCCAAACCGGAGGAAAGCACGGAGCAGACACCAGGCGAAAGTGAAACCGAGGGCAGTACAGAGGAAAATACAGAAAGCAGTACCGACGAAAGCACCGGGGATGGCACTGTATCGGGAAATGATAAACCGGAGCTGGTATGTAACTGCGAGGATCAATGCGGTGCGTATGAATATGACAAAAACTGTCCGGTCTGCGTTACGGATTATAAGCTTTGTACCTATAAAAAACCGAATGTCAGTATCAAAATCAGACAGCCGGATGAGTGGCATAATGACGCTGTTTCCGTTTCTTTTAGTGTAAAAGATACCGCAGATACGGGAAATTTTGAAATCGCAAAGGTAGAGGCAAAGGTAGGGCAGAATGGAAGCTGGATAGATGTGACGGAGGAAAAGAAATTAAGGATTTCCGAGAACTGTACCGTGTATGTGCTTGTCACAGACCAGAAAGGCAATACCTATGAGAAGAACCGTGCCATAAAGTGCTTTGATACCGTAAAGCCCACCTTAAATGCGGCAGTCAGTGACGGACTTTTAAGCATACAGGTACATGATACGGATTCCGGTGCAAAGGCGGTATATGTCAATGGATATGAGTTTACAGATCTGACGGGCGGCACGTTAAATATCCGCCTCCAGCAGTTTGACGCAGGGTATGAGTATTTTACCATTTCTGCAATGGACAATGCCGGAAATATGTCAGAGGTTTATAAGACGAAAAATCCGTACTATAAAGACTCTGCCGATACCAGTGACGGAAATCCGGCGGAGCAGCTTCCGGAGAGTGCAAATCCAACGAAACCGGGGAGTGCCACGGGAACCGTGACGGAGCATACCAAAACAGACAGTAACGGAAATACCACATCACAGACAAGTCCTGCCGAACAGAAAAAGCAGGCGATGAAAGAAGCTGCGGAGGCAGAAAGCGGGAAAACAGAGAGTACGGAAAAATCCGGTCAGGGCAAGGAGTTTTATACCATTCAGACCGCCACAGAGAAAGTTTTTTATCTGATTATTGACCGGGACGGAGAGGAAGAAATGGTATATTTTCTGACTGAGGTTACGGAAAATGACCTGTTAAATGCAACTTCCGATAACAGTGAAACCTTGCCGAAAAATTCCGCTGCATTGGAATCTGCAATCCCGAATGGGGAGAGTGCATTGCCCAATAACAACGGAGAGCAGACGGATACAGAGGGAAAGGAAGGGACAGAAAGTACGGAAAATGCAGAGGAAACCGAACCGGAGCCGGAAGTGAAAGAAGCACCGAATCTGATGATTTCGTATGTGCTGATTGGTGGTCTTGCTCTAATCGTTATCGGAGCTGCTTATTATTTTAAGGTTGTCCGCAAGAAAAAAGAGGACTTTATCGAGGACGAAGATGAAGATGAGGAAGATAACGAGGAGTATGAAAACGAAGATGAGGAATCGGAGGAAGATACGGAAGAAGATTTCTTTGACGAACAGGAGGAATAAGGTATGCAGTTGGTGGTTACAGAGAAGCCCAGCGTGGCACAGGCAATTTCCCATGTGATCGGGGCGAAAGAGAGAAAAGACGGTTATATGGAGGGAAACGGATTTCTCGTTTCATGGTGTGTAGGACATCTGGTAGAGCTGGCACAGCCGGAGATGTATTCAGAAGTATGGAAAAAATGGAGCTATGAGAGCCTGCCCATGATACCGGAGCAGTGGCAGCATGAAGTGAAAAAGGAAACAGAGGCACAGTATAAAATCTTGAAAAATCTGATGCACGATACAAGAGTTGAAAGTGTGGTGTGTGCCACCGATGCCGGACGGGAGGGAGAACTTATCTTCCGTCTGGTATATGAACAGGCAGGTTGCCGGAAACCGATGAAACGCCTGTGGATTTCATCAATGGAGGAACGTGCGATTCGTGACGGTTTTGAAAACTTAAAGCCGGGAAGCGATTATGACAGTCTGTATCAGTCTGCACTTTGCAGACAGCAGGCGGACTGGCTGGTGGGATTAAATGGTACGAGATTATTTACCGTACTGTATGGCGGAAAGGTATTAAAGGTGGGCAGGGTGCAGACGCCCACCCTTGCCATGCTGGTAGACCGTGAAGTGAAGATTATGAATTTTGAAAAAGAGCAGTATTACATGGCTCATATTCTGATGGATGGGATAGATGCCATGACAGAACGGATTGACGATAAGGCAAGGGCAGAAAGTATTGCTGCAGCGTGTGAAAGTCAGATGGGAGTGGTTCGTTCCGTAGTAAAGGAAAATAAAAGCGTTGCACCACCGAAGCTCTATGACCTTACCACGCTTCAGCGGGATGCCAACCGTATCTTTAGTTTTACTGCAAAGCAGACATTGGAATATACCCAGAGCCTTTATGAGAAAAAGCTGGTCACTTATCCGAGAACAGACAGCCAGTATTTATCCGATGATATGGAAGAAACCGTAAGAGCAGTAATCGGGGCAGTTTATCAGGCGATTCTCTTTGAGGAACAGACCGGAGTAGAGCCGGATATAAAAAGAGTGCTGAACAGTAAAAAAGTGACCGACCACCATGCAATCATTCCTACCATAGAGATTGCAAAGACCGACCTTTCAGCTGTGCCGGAGGGAGAAATGAAAATCTTATCCCTTGCCGCTAACCGTCTGTTATGTGCAACCGGGGAAAAGCAGTTGTATGAAACGGTAAAAGCGGAATTTTCCTGTGGCGATTACAGCTTTCATGTATCCGGAAAAACAGTTCTGCAGAACGGATGGAAAGAATTTGAATCGGCATTGAAACGCACCTACCGGTTAGAAAAAACAGATGAAGATAAGGAGGAGAAGAAACTGCCGGAGCTTTCCGAGGGCATGGCGTTTCCGATTATCCAGACAAAGGTAACGGAGCATTTCACGCAGCCGCCCAAACACTTTACCGAGGACAGCCTGCTTTCAGCGATGGAACGTGCCGGAGCAGAGGATATGGGCGATGAGGTGGAACGCAAAGGACTTGGCACACCTGCCACCAGAGCCGACATTATTGAAAAGCTGGTTAAAGACGGTTTTGTGAAACGGGAGAAAAAGCAGATGCTTCCCACCGAGGACGGGATGAAGCTCATTACCGTTCTGCCGGACATGGTAAAATCCCCGAAGCTTACAGCAGATTGGGAGAATACATTGACTTTGGTAGCAAAAGGCGAATATACCATGCAGGAGTTCATGGATGGCATTGAAGATATGGTGCGGGAGCTAGTACAGACCTATCACAGTATCAGTGACGATCAGAAGTCTTTATTTGGAACGATGCAGGAAGTGCTTGGAAAATGCCCGAAATGCGGCAGTGATGTAGTAAAAGGAAAATTCGGTGCGTACTGCAAACAGAAATGCGGTATGAATGTAGGCAGGGCAATGGGAGCAACGCTTTCCGATACACAGATGAAAAGTCTGCTGGAGGGGAAAAAGACCCTTGTGAGAGGATTGAAAGGAAAAAAGGGAAGCTACGATGCGTATCTGATTCCAGAAGGAATTGAAGATTATTCTTACATCAAAGACGGAAAGGAAATCAAAGGTTCGCAGTACAAATTCAAGATGGAATTTCCACAGAGAAAAAGCAAGTGAAAAGGAGACAGAAAAATGAATACAGAAATGAAAAAGACCGTTGTTTACAGCACCGGAGATAAAATTTTAAACATTATGAAAGAGCAGGATATGGATATTCCGGAACTTTCTTTGCGGTGCGGTGTCAGGGAAGATGTATTGATGGATATTCTGGCAGGTATCCGGGAGGCAGATATAAGTACGCTTTGCAAGATTGCAGACGGGCTGGAGATTTGTGTACGGGAGCTTTGTCCCGATGAAGAAAATTATGCGGTTCCGGTGGAAAAAGATACCCTTGCAAAGCTCATTGTGATCAGCGAGCTGAAGGAGATGGAATTAGCAGAGCTGATTGGCACAATTCTGGAAAACGGTATCGAAGAACACGGTTTTTATGAGTAAGGCGGCGGGGGCTATCCCCTCCGTCATTTTGGAGGAATGCTTATGGTAACAAAATATCAGATGATTTCCTGTCTGGCGGAGGATACCGCAAAAGAGATAGCGAAAAACGGGCAGGAGTGGACAAGGTATCTGACTACCGCTGCAAGGCTTTATAAATATCCGTTCAATGAGCAGATACTGATTTTTGCACAAAGACCGGATGCGACAGCCTGTGCGTCCATTGAAATATGGAATGAGAAGATGAATTGCTGGGTAAACCGTGGAGCAAAGGGAATTGCCCTGCTGGATACGGAAAATTCCTATACAAGATTGAAATATGTTTTCGATGTGTCAGACGTACATAAGGCAAGACGGATAGGGCGTGATCCGAATCTGTGGGAGCTTCGTGAGGAGCATAAGGAAACAGTCCTGGCACAGCTTGAAAAGACATACGGGGAAACAGATAAAAACAGCTCCTTTGAACAGCGGATAATGGAAATATCCAATCGGATTGCTTTGGATTATTATGAAGAACTTCTGCCGGAAATCGAATATGTGAAAGAGGGTAGCTTTTTAGAGGAACTGGACGAGTTAAACGTAGGTGTCAGGATTCGTGATACGCTTTCTTCCAGTATTGCTTACACCATTCTGTCACGATGCGGTGCAGATATGGAACTGTGGAAAGACGAGCTGGGATTTGAATATATCAGCGACTTTAATACGATGAAAACTCTGTCTGTTGTTGGTACAGCCACCACAGATATGTGCAAGCCGCTTTTAATGGAGATAGGCAGAACCGTAGGAGCGTATGACCGCCAGATTGCCCGCAAGAAGGCACAGGAAAAAGCTAATGCAGGACGCACACAAACTTCTTTGGAATATACGGAAAAAGTGCTTGCAAATGAATCAGATGCAGACTATAATGCTTTAAAGCGTAAAAGCGAAAAGAAATTACAAAACAATCAGGAGATAGAAATACAGAGCAAAAAGGAGGATGCGGCATATGAAACTGACATACGAAAAGAACGGGGATTATCTGATTCCGAACCTGACAGCGAACGAGGAGCCGGAGGGGACGCTGACGAAGTACGGTCTGATGCGAAAGAATTTCTTACAGGAACACCGGAAAGGGATTTATCAGGGCATGATACTGACGGGCGAGCTGAAAGCACACTGTCTGGAGATACAGGAGCAGGCAGAGCAGAGAATGGAAGCCCTGAGCGAGCAGATGGCGAAAGCAGAGGGAGTGAACGAGGAACTGAAAGCAGCCGATCAGATGAAGTGGGCAGCGAAGATGAACAACATCAGGCATTCAGCGGAGGAGATCGTGCTGACGGAGCTGATTTACAGTTAGAAAATGATATACAGGAAGATGATATACAGGAAGAAGAAATACCGGAGCCGGATAGTGGAGAATATTCATTATCCGGTTCTTTTTTTCCGAAGCTGTCTGAAACAGAGCATGGGGAGGACTTACAGCGTGGCATTTTATGCAGTGATGAGTTCCTGAAGCATAAAAGACCGGAAATAGCTGGGTATTTTCAGATAGAGCAGGATGCAAAGATTCAGGCGGATTATCTGAGAAATTCGTTCCGCATGGAAGAATACACCGAGTTCAATATCGGGGAAATGCGGGGCGGCTACCGTGCCGATGAGGACGGTATTACCTTATGGAAAGGCAATTATCTGACCCGTGAAGCGGAAAGCAGGCTGTCATGGGAGGAAGCACGTTTTCTTGTCAATTCCTATATGGAGGACGGAGTATATCTTCTTCCAGGAGAAACCGCAGAGCGGATTGAAACAGCGGGAATGTACCAGCAGCTTGACTTATTTTCCATGTTTACGGAGCAGGCTGGCAATCTTGCCATGAAACAGGCGGAAACAGTGACACCGATACGGTCAGAAACAAAGATACCGCCGGAGCAGATAGCGGATATTCTGCGGAGCGGCGGAGGCAGGGATAACAGCAGAAAGCGTATCTACACCAAATATCAGCAGGGAAAGACACCGGAGGAGATGGCTGCTTTCTTACAGAAAGAGTATGGAACAACCGGAAAGGGCTTTGAATTTGACGGAAAGCAGATAGCGGTATGGTTCAATGAGGATGGGATGCGTGTCGGATATGGCACATCGACAGAGCGTCCGGTGCTTCAGATGAACTGGCAGGAGGTGGAAGCAAAAATCCGCTCACAGGTAGTAAACGGTACCTATATGGGAGCAAATGAAGCTTATCTGACTGACGAAGCAGAACGTGACCGGATTGCAGGACATCTGTTTTTCTTTTTCCGGGATGGTATGGAAGAAATTCCAGAGGAACTTGAATTAAAGGCAGGCAATTATCCGGATGCCCACGCACATATGGTAGAGCTTCTTTCTACCAAAGAGGGAGTTGAGATGGTAGCTTCCCATATGGACCATGCACTTCATCAGCTTGAAACCGGAGAGAAAAAGCTGCGTTTCCGCTCGATTATATCAAAAGACGAACTGCGGGCAGAACTTGATAATTTGCTGATAGAAAAACAAATCTTTCCAACCGCAGACCATGTGGAAATAAAAAGAGAAGATTTTATCACACAGGATGAGATAGATAATCGGCTTGGAAGAGGAAGTGGTTTTTCGCATGGCTCTTTCCGCATCTATGATTATTTCAAAGAGGGGCATGACAGTAAAGAGGCAGAAACATTTCTGAAAAAGGAATATGGAATAGGTGGCAGCTCTCATGCACTTGCCGGAGCAGACCATAGCTGGGAAGATCACAATTTTAAAGGCATCGAATTAAAAAAGGGGAATATCTGCGAACCTTATGCGAAAGTGCTGCTGTCTTGGAAAGTAGTCGAAAAGCGTATCCGAAAGCTGGTAGCGGAAGATAAGTATTTATCTCCGGCAGGGAAAGAAGCCTATGCCCGGTACAAAGAGGAAGAAGCACAGAAAGCACTGGAAAAAGCACAGGCGGTAATAGAACGGAAAACGAAGGTTGCCTGTAAAGAAGCCATTGAACGGACGATTTCGGAAAAATTTGACGGGTATCGTCTGCCGAAAGATACACCGGATGCAGTAATCCTAAAATATGGTAGCGAGCGTGTCAGCTATGTACTTGCCAATACTGTCATGCACCTGACGCATGATGGCAGATTTTCTCCCGACAATAAGGCATGGGCAAAAGAAATAGAACCGTATGCCAAGCATGAGAACCGTGATTTGATTGTTTCTTCCCACCCGGCAGTCTTAAACGGATTTATCAATCAGACAAGACGGTATATGGAGCAGGAGCTTGCAGCAAAGCAGATTACCATTGACGGACAGTTATGTATGAAAGTAGATGAATGGGAAGCTGACGGAGCTGCATTTTTAATGGGCAATTCTGTGGAAGATAAGAATTTCTTTTATGCGTCGGTCAATGGAAACTATCATTACGAGTATGATTATATGCCGGACAGAGAAGAGGTAGAGGATGACTACATAAATAGTGTTGCAATGGAAGATATAGACCGACACGAAGCGGAGGTATTTTCACGCATTGAAGGAACGGAAGATGTAGCGGAAACAGAATCACGATTCTCAGTTGAGGAAACCAGTGATGCCATTGAGCCGGGACAGGACACTTCTGGACACGATGTCCAAAAGTCGGAGGCGGAATCTGCCATAGAAAAGCCTGTGAAGCAGCCTGCACCAAAGGTTGATAAATCCAATGCGATTAATTTCCATATCACGGACGATGCATTAGGAGCAGGCAGTGCAAAAGAGAAATTCAGACGAAATATAGAAGCAATCCGTACTCTGGAAAAGGTGGAGAGCGAGAACCGTATCGCCACACTGGAGGAACAGCAGATTTTATCACAGTATGTTGGCTGGGGTGGGCTTGCCGATGCTTTTGATGAAAGCAAATCTGCATGGGCGGGAGAATACCAGCAGTTAAAGGAATTGTTATCGCCGCAGGAGTACGCTTCTGCAAGGGAAAGCACCTTAAATGCCCACTATACCAGTCCTGCAATCATCCGCAGTATTTATGACACCTTAGAACGTATGGGATTTGAAAAGGGGAATGTATTAGAGCCTGCAATGGGTATCGGAAATTTCTTCGGAATGCTGCCGGAGAAGATGCAGGAAAGCCGACTTTATGGTGTGGAGCTGGATGGTATTACGGGCAGGATTGCAAGGCAGCTCTATCCGAAAGCAGATATTAAAATATCCGGTTTTGAAAAAACAGACTATCCGAATGATTTTTTTGATGTGGCAGTCGGCAACGTGCCATTCGGACAGTATAAGGTAGCGGATAAACAGTATGATAAAAATAATTTCCTGATTCATGATTATTTCTTTGCAAAGACATTAGATAAAGTCCGTCCCGGCGGTGTGGTTGCTTTTGTTACCAGTAAGGGAACAATGGATAAAAAAAGTCCGGAGGTCAGAAAGTATCTGGCTCAGCGAGCGGAGCTTATGGGGGCGGTCAGACTTCCGAATACAGCATTTAAGGAAAATGCAGGGACAGAAGTCACTTCGGATATTTTGTTTTTTAAGAAGCGTGACCGTGTGATGGACATAGAACCGGATTGGGTACATTTATCAGAAGATGCAAACGGTATCGCCATGAATACCTACTTTGCGGAACACCCGGAAATGATTATTGGGAAGATGGAAATGGTCAGCGGTCCCTATGGCATGGAAAGCACCTGCCAACCGGATGCCACAAGACCGTTTGCAGAGCAGTTAAGGGAAGCGGTCAGCCGGATTGACGGGGAAATCGAAGCAGTGGAGATGGACGAGCTTGCGGATGAGCTGGCAGACGCTACCATTCCGGCAGACCCGGACGTAAAGAATTACAGCTATACATTGGTGGAAGATAAGGTATATTACCGTGAAAATTCCATTATGAAGCCCGTGGATATGTCAGAATCCATGCAGGAACGTATAAAAGGCATGGTCGGAATCCGAAATTGTACGCAGGAGCTTATCAATTTGCAGTTGGAAGAATATCCGGATACTGTGATTAAGGAAAAGCAGAGAGAATTGAATACCCTTTATGATACGTTCAGCAGAAAATATGGTTTAATCAATTCCCAGACCAACAAAAGAGCCTTTAATCAGGACAGCAGCTATTGTCTGTTATGTTCGCTGGAAAAGCTGGATGATGAGGGCAATTTCAAAGGCAAAGCGGATATGTTCACGAAACGTACCATTAAGAAAGCGGAAGTGGTTACAAGCGTAGATACAGCAACGGAAGCTCTGGCAGTATCCTTATCAGAAAAAGCAAAGGTTGACCTTTCTTATATGGCAGAACTGACCGGAAAAGAGATTGATGCAATCAAAGAAGAACTGGCGGGCATTATTTTCCAGAATCCGGTCACAGACAGGTGGGAAACAGCGGACGAGTATTTAAGTGGCAATGTCCGGGACAAGCTGCAAACAGCGAAGATTTATGCCGAAAACCACCCAGAATACAACATAAATGTGCGGGCACTTACGCAGGTGCAGCCCACAGAACTGGATGCCAGCGAGATTGAGGTGCGTATCGGTGCCACATGGGTTGAACCGAAATATATCGAAGATTTCATGCGTGATGTCTTTGAAACACCGCAGCATCTTTTGAACCGGAATACAATGGGGATTCAGTATTCCGATGTGACAGGGCAGTGGAATGTAAAAGGAAAAAGTGCGGATTACGGAAACAGTCTTGTAAACATGACTTACGGTACAAACCGGAGAAATGCCTATCAGATTTTAGAGGATTCTCTGAATTTAAAGGACAGCCGGGTGTACGATACCGTGATAGAGGACGGAAAGGAAACGAGAGTCCTGAATAAAAAGGAAACCATGATTGCCAGCCAGAAACAGGAGGCAGTCCGGGAAGCTTTTAAGAACTGGGTATTTGAAGATCAGGAACGCAGGCAGAACTTGGTGGCGAAGTATAACAAGCTCTTTAATTCCACCAGACCGAGAGAATATGACGGTTCCCATTTGAAATTCCCTGGCATGACACCGGACATCGACCTTAGACCACACCAGTTAAATGCGGTGGCACACCAGCTTTACGGGGATAATACCCTGCTTGCCCATTGTGTGGGAGCAGGAAAGACCTTTGAAATGATTGCTGCAGCAATGGAAAGCAAGCGGTTAGGGCTGTGTCAAAAGAGCCTGTTTGTTGTTCCAAATCATTTGACGGAACAGTGGTCAAGTGACTTCCTGCGGTTATATCCCGGAGCAAATATTTTAGCGGCAACAAAGAAAGATTTTGAGCCAGCCAACCGGAAGAAATTCTGTTCCAGGATTGCCACCGGAGATTACGATGCTGTCATTATCGGGCATAGCCAGTTTGAAAAAATCCCGTTGTCGCAGGAAAGACAGATAGCCATTATCGAAAGACAGATTGATGAGATTGAGCTTGCCATAGAGCAGGCGAAAGCAGATAACGGAGAGCGTTATACCATTAAGCAGATGGAAAAGTCCAGAAAATCCCTTATGACAAGATTGGAAAAACTCAACGATACTTCCCTGAAAGATAATGTGGTAACCTTTGAGCAGTTGGGCGTGGACAGGCTGTTTGTAGATGAAAGTCACAATTATAAGAACCTTTTTCTATACACGAAAATGCGGAATGTAGCAGGTATCGCACAGACCGAAGCACAGAAATCTTCTGATATGTTCGCCAAATGCCAGTACCTTGATGAACTGACAGGTGGAAAGGGCATTACGTTTGCTACGGGTACACCGATCAGCAATAGTATGACGGAACTTTACACCAATATGCGGTATCTTCAATATGGTACGCTTCAGAAGATGGGCTTGGGACACTTTGACAGTTGGGCGGCTTCTTTCGGAGAAACACAGACAGCCATAGAGCTTGCACCGGAGGGGACAGGATACCGGGCAAAAACGAGGTTTGCGAAGTTCTTCAATCTGCCGGAACTGATTGCACTTTTCAAGGAGAGTGCGGATATTCAGACACCGGATATGTTAAAGCTGCCTGTACCGGAAGCAGAGTATGAGAATGTGGTGTTAAAACCCAGCGAATATCAGAAAGAGATGGTAACATCGCTGGCAGACCGGGCGGAGGCAGTGCGTAACAGACTGGTAGAGCCGCATCAGGATAATATGCTGAAAATTACCAACGATGGAAGAAAACTGGCACTTGACCAGCGTCTGATCAACGATATGCTTCCCGACGAGGAACATTCCAAAGCAAAAACCTGTGTGGATAAGGCATTTGAGATTTGGGAAGATACCAAAGAGCAGAAATCAGCACAGCTTATTTTCTGTGATTTATCCACACCGAAAGGGGATGGTACATTTAATGTGTATGAAGATATAAGAAATAAACTGATAGAAAGAGGTGTTCCGGCAGAAGAAATCGCCTTTATACATCAGGCAAATACGGAGCTTAGGAAAGCGGAGCTGTTCAGTAAGGTAAGAAGCGGACAGGTTCGTTTTTTATTGGGTTCAACTGCAAAAATGGGAGCCGGGACAAACGTGCAGGACAGATTGATTGCGCTGCACCACCTCGATGTACCGTGGCGTCCGTCTGATATTGAACAGCAGGAGGGGCGTATTTTGCGGCAGGGCAACCGGAATCCAAAGGTTAAGATTTTCCGGTATGTGACAGAGGGAACATTTGACAGCTACTCATGGCAGCTCATTGAGAATAAGCAGAAATTTATCGGTCAGATTATGACAAGCAAATCTCCGGTGCGAAGCTGTGAGGATGTGGATGAAGCGGCACTTTCCTATGCAGAGGTTAAGGCTCTGGCAACGGGGAATCCCTACATAAAAGAAAAGATGGATTTGGATATTCAGGTCAGCAAGCTGAAACTGATGAAAGCCAACCACACCAGTCAGAAATACCGTCTGGAGGACAACATTGCAAAGCATTACCCACAGCAGATAACTATTCTGAAGGAGCGGATCAGCGGCTTGCAGGCAGATATTCAGACTGCAAAAGCCAATCTCCCGGCAGACAAGGAACTTTTCTCTATGAAGGTCGGAAACAAGCTCTACACCGATAAAAAAGAAGCCGGAACCGCACTTGTGGAGATGTGCAAAGAAATCAAGAGTGTCAATGCTCCGGCAGTCATTGGAGAATATGCAGGCTTTAAAATGGCGGTGTCCTTTGATTCCTTTAATCATAAATTCGTTATGAACATCAAAGGACAGCTCAGTCATAATCTGGAGATTGGTGTTGACCCGCTGGGTAACATTTCCCGTATCAACCATGCGTTGGAAGCCATGACAAAGGAACTGGCAGAAGCATCCACAAAGCTGGATAATGTGGAGCGTCAGCTTGAAACAGCGAAGGTAGAGGTTACAAAACCATTTGCACAGGAAAAGGAACTTTCAGAGAAGTTAGACCGCCTTTCAACCTTAAATGCCCTGCTCAATATGGACGAAAAGGGAGATGACGGAATAGGTATGGAAGATGATAAATCGGAACTGGGTACTGAGCAGGTGGCAGATACCAGAAAACCGTATCCCATAGAAAATACCCGACATAATTATGCTGTGGAGAATGGAAATCCGCAGGGAATGAGGCTCACAGCAGCGATGGCGGATAAGCCGGCACAGAGGGTATCCTTGAAAGAAAAGCTTGAGACTATGAAAGTAAAGGCTGCGGGGAATAATATAGAAAATTCCGTGCAAAGAGATAAGGGGAAGGAGGAGCTGTCTCTTATACACATCTCCGAGCCCACGAGACATGCGCAGAT
>ENA-OXYB01000370-OXYB01000370.1-human-gut-metagenome-genome-assembly--contig:-NODE-370-length-13876-cov-6.058896_pt1 | contig 13876 bp, 9 predicted proteins | sample MGYA00244941_ERZ652754 | MGnify/ENA primary metagenome ERZ652754 (study PRJEB26926, sample SAMN06164654) | human gut metagenome | biome: ENVO:00009003; feature: ENVO:2100002; material: ENVO:00002003... | reverse complement strand
GTTCAATACCGTCGCAAATGCCGCAAATCTCCCACTTGCCGCCCTTGTCGGCGGCAGGAAGGCGAGAAACGCGCAGGGAATCCGGCCCGGTAACGCGGCTGTCTTCAAACCGGAGGATAGCCGCGGCCATCTTTTTTTCTGTAGTATCCATTGGCTTGAATCATGGTTCCCTTGGTCGAAATGGCAATGGAGGCGTATTCAAGGGGGGAAACGGCTTGCTGAGGCGGCGTTATCGCCAACGGAACCTTCTTCCCGCTCCGGGAATGGCCCTTCGCTGCCGGAAGTTGACGGGGATGCCTGTGGGTGGAATGGCCTCTTGCCAGATGTTGCGTCCCGCTTTGCTTCCTGCGGCTGCCGCATTCCGCCGGAGATATGAATGGATGATGAATGTTCAAAAGCGGCACGCCGGAAATTCATGGGAACGAGTAATGGCGCACGCCTCATAAAAGCAACCCGCTCAAGGATTGACCTTGAGCGGGTTATGATGGAGCCGCTTGTCAGATTTGAACTGACGACCGTCCGCTTACAAGGCGGGTGCTCTACCACTGAGCTAAAGCGGCATGGTAATGAGGTGGTCCATATCTACAGAAGATGGCCCGTTGTGGCAAGCCGAAAATGGATAGTCAGGCATGGATATTTCCATTTTAAGAGATTGAAAACGTTTCAGGAGTCAAACAGGAAGCCCTGTTCCAGCGGCGGATCGGCAGGCGGTTCCTCCAAATGTGGGGCTGTTTCAGGATGCAGCGTTTCCGCGGAGGGGGCGGGTGAGCCTTCCGTCCGTTCCGCTGTTGCGGAAGGAGCGGTTGTTGGCCCTTCCGTTTCCTCATTTCCGGACTTGGCCGGAGGCATGATGCGGGAGACGCGTTCCACAGGATGCCTGGTAATGATATTTCCTTGGGCACCGCGGTTTTTGATTCTCAGGTCCGCGAAGTGGAAGGGCCTGATCAGGTTACGGAGTTTCAGAACGGCTTTCAGATAAACGTTTACGCTTATCTGGGAACTGTTTTCCTCCGTTTCATGCACGGAGAAGTGGAAGATGCGCGTTCCCTTTGCGCCTCGGGTAAGCGGATATTCCTTGTCCCTGGTGAACCCTCCTATGCGGAAACGCTTGGCGTACACGGGGCCGTCTTTTCCGTCCCGGTAAATCAGGTTGAACACGGGGTCGTCCCCTTTTTTGATGACGGAAATATAAAGGGGGTTTTTACCAGCGAAAAATTTGTCCTGAATCCGCACGATTTTGAGCACGCCTGCATTGTCAATGATCAACACGTCATCCAGCGTGGAGCATTTGCAGACAGGGTTTCCCTTCTTGACGCCGTAACCGGCAAAGCCTTCGTCATCAATATACAATGTTTCATTGGCAACAGCCACCTGCGCGCGGTTTACGGAGCCGAAGGAGGAAATTTCCGTTTTCCGCGGATAGGCGGCGCCGTATTTTTTACGCAGGGCTTCAAACCAGCGGATAGTGAATTTGGTAAGCTGGTTGAGGTTCTTCTGCGTTTGTTCGATGTCCTCTTCAAGCTGGCGGATGTGCTGGTCCGCCTTGAAAGCGTCAAATTTGGAAATCCGCTTGATTTTGATTTCCGTCAGCCTTACCAGGTCGTCCCTGGTAATGGGGGCGCGCAGCCGGGATGCAAACGGCTGCAATTCCCGGTCAATGGTGCCGAGCACTTCTTCCCACGTTTCGGAATCTTCTATGGAGAGGTAGATGCGGTTTTCAATGAATATTTTTTCCAGGCTTGCCTGGTGCCACGCCTCGTTCAGTTCCTTGAGTCGGATTTCCTGCTCCTGGCGCAGGATTTCCTTGGTGGAGTCCGTATTGTAGCGCAGGATGTCGCTGACACACATGAACCTGGGTTTTTCCTCCACAATGACGCAGGCATTCGGGGAGATGCTGACTTCACAAGCGGAGAAGGCGAACAGGGCTTTCCTCGTCTGCTCCGGATCCGCTCCGGCCGGGAGATGGACCAGGATGTCCACATGCTGGGCCGTATTGTCCTCAATGCGGGCGATTTTAATTTTTCCCTTTTCCGCAGCGGAGACAATGGAATCAATTAAGATTTCCGTGGTGACGCCGAACGGGATTTCCGTGATGCGGAGAAGTTTCTTCGATTCCGTGAGGATGCGCGCCCTGATGCGGACGCGGCCCGTTCCTCGTTCTCCGTCACGGTAGTTGGTGGCATCCATCACGCCTCCGGTCGGAAAGTCCGGCAGAAGCTGGAAGGGCTGGCCGCGTAAGTAGGCGATGGAGGCTTCAATCAACTCATTGAAGTTGTGGGGAAGAATTTTACTGGAAAGCCCCACGGCGATGCCTTCCGCTCCCTGAGCGAGAAGAAGGGGGAATTTGACGGGAAGGCTGACCGGTTCCTTGTTCCTGCCGTCATAGGAGAGCTGCCATTCCGTGACTTTGGGGCTGAATACTACGTCACGCGCAAAGGAGGTGAAGCGGGCTTCAATATAGCGGGAAGCCGCTGCGGGGTCGCCTGTCAGAATATTGCCCCAGTTCCCCTGCGTGTCGATAAGCAGCCCTTTTTGTCCCAGCCCCACCAGCGCGTCTGCAATGGAACGGTCGCCGTGCGGATGGAATTTCATCGTGTCTCCCACGATATTAGCCACTTTATTATAACGCCCGTCGTCCAGGCGGTCCATGGCGTGCAGAATACGGCGCTGCACAGGTTTAAACCCGTCATTGATCTTGGGTACGGCCCGTTCCAGAATGACATACGAGGCGTAATCCAGAAAGTAGTCGGCATACATGCCTTCCACAGACTGACTCGCGGGAGCAATGTGGGCGGGTTGAGTCACGACGGCGGATATTAAAGGAATTGTTCCGGGGGGGCAAGCGCGATCTCCGTAAAGAAAATAACCGGCTTCCCTTGTCAGGGGAAGCCGGTTTTCCGGAAAAGGAAGGAATAAAAGCAATCAGGCCTGCTTGGCAGTCAGCCTGTTCTTGAGTTCCTCCGCTTCAGTGCGCAGGGTGTCGAGTTTGGCTGTCTGGGCTTCAAGGTCGGCGATTTCTTCCAGAACGGCCGCCAGGCGGCGCAGGTCGGCGGGTTGGGCGGCTGCGAGAGGCTGTGTTTTGGGAGCAGTTGTATTTTTGGTGCCGGGCTTGCGGCCGCGCTTGGCCTTGGATGCCTTCATCCAGCTTGAGATGGTCACCGTGCTGATGCCGAAGCGTTCGGCGGCTTCTTTCTGGGCACCCCTTTTGTTTTGGGTTTTCCGTTCAGCAATGAAATCAAGAACGGATTGTTTTTCTTCAGGCGTGTAGCGCCTCTTATTTTTGGTACTGTCGTTGGAGTTCATGATGTTGACGAGTGGTTATTTATTTAACTAATCATCCTTGGTCTGGCAAGAAAAAAGTATATGTGTTATAACATTTTTTAAGAGGATTCTTAAATGACTGGTACGTATTCTTGAAGTTCTATTACGGGCGCTTTACTTTATTCATGATTGTTGTTGTTAACATATTGTGTTTTTTATGATTTTGCGGGAGAATACGCGGGATATTTAAACGCTTTTCCATGTTATATCTCGGGTGAAGCCTTTTTTCGCAATCTGCCTGTTGAACCACGCACGGCGGCTGTTCCCCGCCCGTTTTCCAGACGGTATTTTGAGGTTGCAGGGGACCGCGGAATCGTATAAAATCACTCCAATTTCCCAGCCATTTTATCACGATGACCGATCAGACAGGAACCCCTTCTTCGCCGGAACCTCCCAAATTGCGACGCCGTTTGGTAACGGCAGCCCCTGCGGCCGCACCCAAGGTAAAGTTTGTTTCTCCCGCCGCGGAAGGCGTGGAGGTTGTCAAGCCGCGTTTTCTCACTCCTGAGTTGCAGGCCAAGCTGGCTCAGGAGCAGGAGGAAGCCGCCCGCCGCGCAGCGGAACAGGCGGAGGCGGACAGGATTGCTGCGGAAAAGGCGGCTGCCGAGCAGGAAGCTGCCCGTATTGCTGCCGAAAAGGAGGCGGCGAGAATAGCTGCCGAGCAGGAAGCCGCAAGAATCAAGGCGGAGCAGGAGGCTGCCGAAGCCGCGCGCATTGCCGCAGAAAAGGAGGCCGCCCGTGTAGCTGCCGAAGAGGAAAGAGCACGCCTTGCGGCGGAGCTGGAGAAAAAGGAAGCCGCTTCCGCTCCGCAGCCCGAGCCCTCCGTGGATGCCCAGATTCAGGATGCCCTTGCCAAGGTAGCGGAGGCCCAGAAAGCCCTGGCGGAGGCTCAGGCCGCTGCACTGGCCCAGGCCGCAGGGGTAGCGCCTGCGGCTGTGCAGACCCCGGAACCGTCTGTTCCGGAGCCTGCTCCTGCGGTGGGGGCTCCCAAATTGAAAGTTTTCAAGACGGACGCGGCTCCCGCTGCGGCGGAGAAATCCCCGGCCGCCGCTCCGGAAAGCGCCGTTCCCAAGCTGAAAGTATTAAAATCCCCCGTGGGGGCAGCACCAGCTTCTTCCATGGCTCCCGCTGCGGTTCCCCAGCCTGTGGCTGCCGCGGGAGCTTCCCCTGCCTCTGGCGCTCCTCCGGCGGGCGACGGCGGTATTCAGCCTCCCGCCGGAACGGAATCCGCCCGGGATATGGCCGCTTCCGTGGATAAATCCAAATCCCTGCTGCGGGGTGTTATTTATGGGGTATGCGCTTTGGTTGTCATCGCTGCCGGCGTAGGGATTTATGCATGGAGCACCAACAGCAAGAAAGAAAAGGTGGAAGGTGAGAACGCCCGCCTGAATGCGCTGGTCGTGGAAGGCGGGAAACTGGGCCGCAGCCGTCTGTTTGACTCCAAGAATCTCAGCCGTGTCCCGGATGTGAAAGTCGTTCCCGACGCGGAGGATGCCGCTCTGCTGCTCGCCAATGTGAGGGGAGTCAAGGGCAACAGGGAAAACTGGCCCGGCGCCGCCCACCTGGTTTCCATCATGGCCCAGATGGATGACAACATTGCCCGCCAGGTGGTGGAAGACATGAAAAAAAATGTCGGCAGGTACAGTAAGGAAAAATATTCCATGATGGTGACCCTTTTGGCCAAGTCTTCCAGCCCCGCCATGCGCGACATGCTGAAAGACCTGTACGCTTCCATCAGCGAAAGCAAGAATAAGAAGATCCAGGACAAGCAGGCCGTGGTGCTCAAGTACATGCGTTTTGCCATGAAGCTGGACGACCTTGACGACGTGATGAAGATCCTCCAGAAGAAGGATGCTTCCCCGGATTTGATTTCCTCCGCTTTCCGTACGGCGCGCTACCTGATTGACGAAGCTCCTCCAGCCAAGCGCAAGGCGCTTTCCTCCAAACTGCTCCAGTATCAGAAAGATATGCCGGAAGAAAACGTCAAAATGCTCTACAAGCTGCTGGCCCGCACCGGTGATCCCAAGGTGCTGGACATGATGGAAAAGAGCTATAAGGAGGATACCAAAAAGGCGCTTGCCATCATTACCGCCTGGGGGGACTGGAATACGGATGACGCCGTTCCGTACCTGTTCAAGGCCTGGAAAGACGAATCCCTGCATGAACGCGTGCGTTCCCAGGCCCATGATTCCATTCTCCGCGTACTCTCCGTGGACCGTGACCGGGATGACAACGCCACGCTCAAGTTGTTTGACCCCCTTATTGCGGATGCCAAAACCAGCGAACGCCGCCAGTTTCTGGTTTCCGCATTCAAGAGGCTCAGCAACCGCCCGTATGTGATTCGCCTGCTGGGCCGCATCAAGCAGACCGCGGAAGACCAGAGAAACGCGGTGGAACCAAAGTTCCAGGCTGCGGAGGAGGCCTTGTTCAAGGCGGAGGACAAGTTTAAGGCCAATCCCGGCGATGCGGCAGCCAAGGCCGATTATGAGGCCAAGGAAAAGATTTATAATGAGTTGTCCAGTCAGAAGACCGGGGAAGACAAGGTGATTGCGGCGGTGGACAAGGCTCTGGAAAAGGTCAGGAAGACGCCTGTTCCCACCAGGAAGGCCGCTTCTGCCGAGGACAGGGATGATGACGACTCTTCCGTGATTAAGACAATTTAAACGGTTTTAACGGCCGTATCCGAAAACCGGAGGGAAAATAATCCCTCCGGTTTTTTATGTGCGGGAGTGACAACCATGATTGGCTGGCCGCTTCTGCGCAGATGAGGCCGAATTGGCCGTTGAGCCGGGCGGAAGGGGGTAGCGGACTTACTTCATGTATTTTTTGATTTCCGGCAGTAGTGCGTCCGCCCAGAGACGGTAGCCTTTTTCTGTAAGGTGGACGAGGTCCCCGGTAATTCCCGGCAGGAAAGTGCCGTCCTTGTCCAGGAATGCGGAATTAATGTTGACGACATGGACTCTCGGCATATTTGTTTTGTCCAGCTCCCTGTTGATCATTTCATTTTGGATGCGCAGGGGGTCTTCCGCCGTTTTCCCCCGGGGAAAGATGTGCAGAAGAATAATTTCAGTGGCGGGGTGGAGCCGATGGATCCGGGAAGCTATTTCCCGGATACCCTCCGCCGTTTCCTGCGGGGTCTGCCTGCCTTTGTATTGCCCTGTGTTATTGGTGCCCACCATGATAACGCATACTTGGGGGGAATGAGGCGTTTTAAGGGCAGAATCGTCAATGCGCCACAATACATGTTCCGTCCTGTCGCCTCCTATGCCGAAATTGACAGGAGTATAGGGGGAAAAATATTGAGACCATATTTTTTTGCCGTCGGTTTCCCAGCGGTGGGTGATGGAATCGCCGATAAACAGCAGTTGGCATGGTGTTTCCGCCAGGGTCTGCTTTAACAGGGCGTGCCTCTGGCTCCACCAGTCAGCTTTTGTTTTGGAAATGTGGGCGGCATCGGGTTTTCCTTTTTCCGGCTGTTGGGAGAAAACAGGCAGGGCGAGTCCGCATCCCAGAAGGCAGATGGAGGCGGATATGGCATTGATAGACGGGAAATGATTCATGTTGTTTATGCAATACGGGGAATATTTCTGCCGCCTTTCTTTTGGAGGATAAAAAATCCCGTCGGTATATTGAATGCGTTTTCCTGCCGGTACGGCATGATACCGAAACATGGCGTGGACCCGGCTGGAACGGCAATTCCGTATTTCCTGGCGTAATGGTACTGCAGCAATGGATGGACAGCTTTGTGTTCAGGAATTGATAAAAAGAGGGAACGGCTAACGTATGTTCACGGACAGAGTCCGTTGAATTATCTGATGAATATTCCTGTTACCTTGATTTTGCTTGCTTTCCACATGGCTGCGGCGGCTTCCGCATCCATCTGTGCTTCCCGGAAAACAGAGTGGGTGGATTGGAATTATTTAACTTCTTACGGTCAATCCCTTTCTGTGGGCTGGACGGCTAAGCCCGTTGTAACGGAAAAGCAGGAGGAAGGGGGCTTGTATATGTTCAGGGGAGGGGTGAGAGCGTATGAGAACGGCAGTGACCGCAAGATGCTGGTTCCTCTGGAGGAAGGAGTGAACGGTCCGCGCGGCGAAACTCCCGTATCCGGGGCTGCCTGTCGTTTGTTCCGCCTGATGCAGCATTATTCTCCCGTTACGGCTTCCCGTATCTGGTTGATTTGTTCTGCGACGGGAGTGGGTGGGGCGAGCCTTGGTTCCCTGGGCAGGGGAACTGGAGCCTACAACCGCATTTTGGATGATTTGAAGGCCGCCAAAATACTGGCTGACCGGGAAGGGAAGACCCTTTCCATGCCTGCGTTTATCTGGACCCAGGGAGAGACGGATCACCAGGACAGAAAGACGAGGGAATGGTACCGGGAAAAAATGGAAAAGCTGATCAGGGACATAAATCATGACGCCAGGGCCGTGACCGGGCAGAAAAACGATGTGGTCTGTTTCGGCTATCAGGTTGGTTCCCATTTGAATTATTATCAGTTTAATCCTACGGATTATCCGGCTATTGCCCTGGAACAGCTGGAGATGGCTTTGGAGAAGGACAGCCGGTATGTGATGACGACCCCGATGTATCATTTCGAGTATAGCGACGGAGTCCATTTGACGGCGCCCATGTCCCGCCTTTATGGGGAGTATGTGGGCTATGTCATGAAGAAAGTCCTGTTGGATGGGGCGGACTGGAAACCCGTGCATCCCCTGACCCATAAAATCAGGAAGTCCGGAAAGGGTTGGACGGTGGAAGTGGCATTTTATGCTCCCTGCCCCCCTTTGGTTCTGGACACGAAGACGGTTGACGATCCTGGCAATTATGGTTTTTCCCTTGTGGGGGCTGAGGGAGAGGATATTGCCATCAAGTCTGTCCGGCTGGTGGGGAAGAATGCGGTACAGCTGTTGACGGAGAAGGACCCGGGGAAAGGGCGTCTACGCTATGGGATGACGATTAATGAGCACCGTCCTTCCGGTCCGCGGACGGGGGCGCGGGGCTGTCTGAGGGATTCCCAGGGAGATGAGGTTAAGGCCCATATCCAGGGCAAAGATTACCGAATGGATAATTGGTGCCCCTTTTTTGATTACTCCCTGTCAAAAGGGCATTGATTTTCCGGAAATGGTTGCATGATCTTTTTTTGCCGCAGGTTGTTCCCCCCCCCTCTGCAAACGGAAAAGGATACCCGGGCGGCTTGAAAAAAACAGGAAAGGCTTCAGCCGATGCATACTGATTCCGGATTGTTGCGGAGGGGAGGCTTGCACGGCCATGCATGGTGTTATGCTGCGGCTTTCGTGGCCGGATGATGACGAGGTTGTGATAACTTGACCGTAGAGCAGGAGAACTTGCGGAAGTTCATCGTAAATGCCTCTTTTTCCACGAGGTTCATTTTTTCTTCCTCCGGGGGGTATTCCCTGCTTCCGGTTTCTTTATGGCTGGCCCTTACAGAAGGAGCCCTGCCTGGTAGATCAGCGTAGCCGTTGCAAAACCCAGGAGGGTCAATCCGCCGAATTGAGCCAGAGCGAACCACCAGGTGCCCGCTTCCCTCTTGGCGACGGTGACGGTGCCGATGCAGGGCAAGGCAATCAGGCAGAATATCATGATGCTGATGCCCTGGAGAGGGGTGTAGCTGGCTTTAAGGCGGGCGTTCAATGTCTGCTGGGCAGCCGGGACCGAATTTCCGTCTTCCACCGCATAAAGGATACCCATCTGGGTGACGAAAATTTCCTTGGCGGCAAAGGCTCCTACCAGGGCGGAATTGATTTTCCAGTCAAATCCGGCCACTTGCGTGACGGGTTCCATCCAATGGCCTATTTGTCCGGCGTAGGAATGTTCCATGGCCGCTGCGTTTGTCGGCGCCGTGTTTTCTTCCGGCCTGGGGTAGGTGTTCAGAAACCACAGGATGATGGAGGCCCCAAGAATGAAAGTGCCTGCTTTCCGGACGTACATGAAGGCCCGTGACCACATCAGGATGCCCACCTTCCGCAGGGAGGGGAGGCGCAGGCGCTTCATGTGGTGGAGGGAATCCCTCTGGGGCGCCTTGAAAAGCGTGTTTTTCAGAAGCCGGGCGCAGCACAGAGCCAGCAGGACGCCGCTGGCATAAATCCCGAACAGCACGGGAGCCTGCAGGCGGGAGGGAAACAGGGCGGAGACGAACATCATGTAGATCGGCAGGCGGCCCGCACAGCTCATCATGGGCAGCACGGCGATGGTGACCAGGCGGTCGCTGCGCGTTTCAATTCTCCTGGTGGACAGGATGGCGGGAACCGAACAGCCGAATCCCAGCAGGAGGGGGGCAAAGCTGCTGCCGTTCAACCCCATGATTTTCATGATGCGGCTCATCAGGCGGGAAACCCTCATCATGTATCCGCTGTTTTCCAGAACGGTAATGGCCCCGAAGAGGAGAACCACGTTGGGCAGAAAGGCCAGTACGCCGCCCACGCCTCCTACCACGCCTTCCCCCAGCAGGGATTGAAGGCGGGGCCACGGTTCCAGCATGCGGCAGGCCCAGACGCTGAACAGCTGGGTGCCCGTCTGGATGAGCCTGACCAGAGGATCCCCGATAGCGAAGCTCAGGAAGAAAATAATATAAATGATGCCCAGGAAAATAAGGGAACCCCATATCCTGTGCATCAGGACGGCATCCAGTCTGGCCCTCCACAGGTTGTCCTTCGCCTCTGCCTCCCGTTCCATAACGTTTACCGGGACGTAACTTAAAATCTGTTCATTTGACAGGCAAGCCTAAAAGCCCGGTTCCGCGGAAAGGGGCATGGAAACCAGGCATTCCGGCCGTTTTTGGGACGGGGCTGCCGCATGGGCCCCGGATGGGGCCGCAGGCTTTGTTTTTTAGCGGCGCATAGCCGCCAGGCCCTGGATGAAAAGGATGGCCGCAGTGCAGCCGAATACCATGGAGGGCAGGCACTGAAGCATATACAGCGGATCTGTGGAACCGTTTCCGTAGGAGGGGAAAATAAAGGCCAGAATCAACGCGATCAGGGACAGCCCCCATGCCAGCCATGATGTAGCGGGAATCCGGCGGCCGGATGCTGCGGCTGGCCGCTGCGGCAGGTTTTCCTGCCGGATGCCGCGTTCGTCAGTATCGCGTCCGGAGAAAGACGTCCGCTTTTTCCTGACGGGAGGCAGGGCGGGCTGCGTTTTCATGGCGTTTTCCGGTTTGCGGCCGGATGGCGAAGAGGAGGCTTCCCCGAAGGGAAGCCCCGTTGTAACGTGAATCAGAAGGCCGCACGCCGGGCAGCGCATGCCGGTTTTGGTGTCCAGTCCGGCCGGGTAGGTGTACCCGTGGCCGCATTGGGAGCATGTGGCGGATTCTCTCATGATCTGGCCCGAATGGATGTTAGTCGTCCAAGGGAAGCAGGTCCTCCTGGTCAGCCTTGGTTTCGGGCCTCTGGCGGATTTCCTCAAGCTTGGCTTTCATCTGTTCGCAAATGTCCGGATGCTGGGAGGCTACGTTGTCAAGTTCCTTCGGATCTTTTTCCAGGTCAAAGAGGCTTCCTCCTTCCGGGGACTTGCTCATTTTTGCGGAGGCTCCGTTGATGCCGTCGCGAATGGCCACGCCGGCGGGAATGAATTTCCATTTGCCGTGGCGAATCGCCAATGCTTTGCCGGTACTGTTGATGACATGGTAGTCACGTCCCTTGGCGGATTTTCCCAGAAGGGCGGGCATCACGTTTTCAGAGTCACGGAAGGAATTGGCCTTGCCGGGGGCCAGCAGCTGTTCCAGGGAGGCCCCCAGATCCATTTGGTTGAGCAGGGCTTTGCTCGTGGTTCCGGGTTTGATCACGCCGGGCCATTTGACGATAAACGGAATGCGGGAACCTCCTTCCAGAATGCTGTATTTGCCTGCGCGGAAGGGGCCGGCGGGGGAATGGGTGGCGTTGTCCCGGACGGCGAAATCCCTGTAGCCGTCATCCAGCACGGGGCCGTTGTCGCTGGAGAAGATCACCAGGGCGTCTTTTTCCAGACCGGCCTGTTGCAGAGCCTCTGTAATGCGGCGCACACAGTCATCCAGTTCCACGGTCACGTCACCGCGCACGCCGTGCCGGCTCTTGCCCACAAAGCGTTTTTCCGGGCAGCGCGGCACGTGGATGTCATGCGTGGCGAACATCAGGAAAAACGGTTCCTTGGCTTTGGCGCTCTTCTGAATGTATTCAATGGCCTTATCCGTAATGACATCGGCGTTTTCCTCATCCTTCCACAAGGCGCTTTTGCCGCCCTTCATGAATCCGATGCGTCCGATTCCGTTGATAATGGCCTGGTTGTGTCCGTGGCTCCACATGAGTTTGAGCTGGTCCTTATTGTCCTTGCCATTGGGAAGCCCGGGGAAGTTGTGCCTGTAGGATACTTCAATGGGGTCGTTCGGGTCCAGGTTGCGGACATTGCCGTTTTCCAGAATCACACAGGGAACGCGGTCGCCCGTAGCGGCGAAGATAAAGCTCTCGTCAAATCCGATTTCGTTCGGGCTGGGGGAGATATGTTTGTTCCAGTCAATTTTCTTCCCCTTTTCCCCCAGGCCCAGGTGCCATTTGCCTATCATGTAGGTTTTGTAGCCGTGGGATTGGAGCATCTTGGGCAGGGTGGGCTTCTTGGTATCGATAATGAGGGCGGCGTCTCCCGGCAGGATGCCCGTGCCTTCCTTGCGCCACGGATATTCTCCTGTGAACAGGGCATAGCGGGAAGGGGTGCAGACGGATGTGGTGGAATAGGCGTCCGTGAAGCGGCAGCCCTGCTCGGCAAGCTTGTCGATGGAGGGGGTGGGAATTCCCTTGGCTCCATAGCAGCCTACGTCTCCATAGCCGAGGTCGTCAGCGTAAATCATGACGATGGCCTTGGGGGGCTTGACCGTTGGCGTGACTGCGGCCGGGCAGGCCGCTGCCGCCGCCAGGGCAAGCATCAGGTGTAATGCGGATTTATTCATGTTGTCAGGTGTGTGTGATTATAATTTTCCGGAAAGGGCGGTCGGAAGGATGCCGCTGTTTAAGCGTGGGCCGAACCTTCGGGGGTGTCCGGAGGCTGTTCGCCGGGATGTTCCGGCGGAAGCACGGGTTCCGTCATGGGGCGCATGCTGGCATTCTGCCAGATGTACCGCTTGTAAAGGACCTTGATGGCGGCTGTCAGGGGGACAGCCAGCAGGGCGCCGATTAAGCCGCCCAGGATGAGTGTCCAGATCAGCACGGAAAACATGACCGTGAGCGGGTGGAGTTCCACGGAATCCCCCACGATTTTCGGCTGGATGATCCATCCGTCAAATTGGTTGACGGCCAGGAAGATGCCCGAAACAATCAGCACGTGCTGGAAATCCCCCCATGTGAACCAGGCCAGCAACACCGCAGGGATAAATGCGGTGATGATACCCAGGTAGGGAATGATGCCCAGCACGCAGACCGCGGCGCCAATGGTAATGGCGTACGGCAGGCCGATCAGCTTCAGGCAGATGGCAATCAGAATGCCTTCAATGATGCTTACCAGCATTTGGCCGCGGAAGAAGGAAATCAGGTAGCCGTTGATTTCCTCCATGGTGTCCACCACGTCTTTTCTGAATTTGGAGACTTTCAGGGGCAGGATGCTGGGCCATTTCTCTTTGATTTTATCCGCCTCCAGCAGAAAATAAAAAGCGAAAATGGGCGTAATCAGGATGCTGACCATGATTCCTATGGTGCTGTACAGGGCTCGCCCTCCGGAAGTGAGCCAGCTCATCAGCCTGTCCTGGTAAAAGGAGGAATTGATGGTCATGTAGGCTCCCAGCTTTTCCCGGGCGGTCCGGGCGTTTCTCAGGTCATGGATTTCCGCCTCCGTATAATGGCTGGCATTCAGTTCCCGCAGACTGGTTCTGTAAACACTGTCAATGGTGCGGGAAATGAAAGGTATTTCAATGGTGGAGTCAATCAGTTCGGAGGTTTTGTTCCATAGCTCCATCCGGTTGTCGATCAATTCGTCCGTTTGCCTGATCAGGGGAGGAAGAATCGTGGCTCCAAAGCCTACCAGGACAGCCAGAGCCGCAAACATGACCGTGACTACGGCCCAGGGGCGGGAGAATTTGAGACGCACCAGCCAGGAAACGATGGGTTCCAGCAAATACGCCACGACGGCGGCAATCAGGATGGGCAGGAGCACCGGTTCCAGAAACCCCAGAAGTTCCACCACTTCAAAAATGACGAAGGCCGCAATGCCCAGCATCACCAGAATGGAGGCGCCTGTCAGGGCATGCCAGCAGGTTTTTTTCTGGAAAGGGGAGGGAATGGCGAGGGCGGCGGAAGTTTGGGTATTCTGATGTTGTTCGTTGTTCATGCCGGTGTAGAGAGATGGCTGGTTGCTGGCCCGGCTCAGGCAGCGGAGGCCTTGTCCGTTTTCCCGTCAGCTGCGGGAGAGGCTTCATCCGGAGTTTCTCCGGCCGTAGCCGGAGGCTGCTGGCCGTCTGCGGAGGGCTGGGTCTGTTCTTTTTTTTCCTGCTGCCTGACGTGGTTTTCGAATTCCTGTTCCGTAATGGCCTCTGTCTCTTATACACATCTCCGAGCCCACGAGACATGCGCAGATCTCG
>ENA-OXYB01000352-OXYB01000352.1-human-gut-metagenome-genome-assembly--contig:-NODE-352-length-14413-cov-3.776013_pt1 | contig 14413 bp, 8 predicted proteins | sample MGYA00244941_ERZ652754 | MGnify/ENA primary metagenome ERZ652754 (study PRJEB26926, sample SAMN06164654) | human gut metagenome | biome: ENVO:00009003; feature: ENVO:2100002; material: ENVO:00002003... | reverse complement strand
GTCGCTGACCTGAGCCTTGCGGTACAGCATGTTTTTTCCTCCTGACAGCGTCAGTTGCTGTCCATCTTCAGCACGGCAAGGAATGCCTCGCTGGGCACTTGCACCGTGCCGAACTGCCGCATTCGCTTCTTGCCCTCTTTCTGCTTTTCCAGCAGCTTTTTCTTTCGGCTGATGTCGCCGCCGTAGCACTTTGCCAGCACGTCCTTGCGCATCGCCTTGACGGTTTCACGCGCGATGACCTTGCCGCCGATGGCCGCCTGAATCGGAATCTCGAACATCTGCCGCGGGATGACGTCTTTGAGCTTCTCGCAGATGGAGCGCCCGCGCCCGTACGCCTTGTCGCGGTGGACGATGATAGAGAATGCGTCGCAGATTTCGCCGTTGAGCAGAATATCCAGCTTGACCAATTGGCTCTCGCGGTAGTCCTTGAATTCGTAGTCGAACGAGGCGTATCCGCGGCTGCGGCTCTTAATCTGGTCAAAAAAGTCGAAGATGATTTCGTTGAGCGGAATGTCGTAATTCAGCTTGACGCGCGTGCCCTCGTACTGCATGTCAAGGAAGATGCCGCGCCGATCTTGGCACAAGTCCATAATCGTGCCGACGCTGTCCTGCGGCGTGAAGATTTCCGCGTGGACGAACGGCTCCTCCATCATGGCAATTTCGCCAATGGGCGGCAGCGCCATCGGATTGTCGCACATCAGCACCGTGCCGTCGGTTTTGGTGATACGGTAGATGACGCTCGGCGCGGTGGTGACGAGGTTCAAGTCCCATTCGCGCTCCAGCCGCTCGGTGATGATGTCCATGTGCAGCAGCCCCAAGAAGCCGCAGCGGAAGCCGTAGCCCAGTGCGACGGACGTTTCCGGGTCAAAAGAAAGGGAAGCGTCGTTCATGCGCAGCTTCTCCAGCGCATCTTTGAGCGCCGGATAGTCCGCGCCGTCCGCCGGATACACGCCGCAGTAGACCATCGGCGTCACCTGCCGATAGCCGGGCAGGGGGCAATCCGCCGGATTCATGGCGTCGGTAATTGTGTCGCCGACGCGGGTTTCACGCACATCCTTGATGGAGGCCGCGACATAGCCTACGTCGCCCGCTTTCAATTCGTCGCACGGCTGATAACCCGGCGCGAACGTGCCGACTTCCACAATGTCGAACTCGCCGCCCGTCGCCATCATGCGCATCCGCATTCCTGTGCGGATTGTGCCCTGCTTGACGCGGATGAAGCAGATTGCACCGCGGTAGTTGTCGTAGAACGCATCGAAAATCAGCGCCTGCAGCGGTGCGTTCTCGTCGCCCTGCGGCGCGGGAACGTAATTCACAACTGCTTCCAGCACTTGATCGATGTTCAGGCCAGTTTTCGCGCTCACGCACGGCGCGTAAGACGCATCCAGCCCGATAACGTCCTCAATTTCCTGCCGGACTTCTTCCGGCTGTGCGCTGGGCAGGTCAATTTTGTTGATGACCGGGATGATTTCGAGGTCATGGTCGAGCGCCATATAGCAGTTCGCCAGCGTCTGCGCCTCAATGCCCTGCGTCGCGTCCACCACCAGCAGCGCGCCTTCGCACGCCGCCAGCGCACGGCTGACTTCGTAGGTGAAGTCCACATGGCCGGGCGTGTCAATCAGGTTGAGCGTGTAGGTTTTGCCGTCCTTGGCGGTATAGTGCATATGCACCGCCTTGGACTTGATGGTGATGCCGCGCTCGCGTTCCAGCTCCATGCTGTCCAGAATCTGCTCCACCATCTCGCGCTTCTGGAAAACGCCCGTCGTTTCCAGAATGCGGTCAGCCAGCGTAGACTTGCCATGGTCAATATGGGCGATAATGCAGAAATTGCGAATCTTCGATAATCTATCGGACACGCTGAAATCCCTCCGTCAAAAGCCTTATCACAGGCTCAAAATACCACAATCTTATCATAGCCGATTTTGGCTTGATTTGCAAGGGGAACGGGCAAAAGTGACGCTTTTTTCCGCAATGAAAAACGGATGAGAAGCAAAAAGCCGCCAGTTGATTGGCGGCAAAAAGGAAAAATCACGCTTTCGGTGGCTGAGTCGGCGCATCTGCCGCAAACGTCGCAGCATACTGCGATGGCGTCATGCCTGTTTCATTGCGGAAAATCTTGCTGAAATACGACTGGTCGTCATAACCGACGCACGCCGCCACTTCATGCAGCAGAATATCCGGATGGTCGCGCAGCATCTGCTTCGCGGCGTCCATGCGGCACTGTGTCAGGAAGGTGTTGAACGTCGTTCCGGCATACTTGCGCAGCAGGCGCGACAGGTACGTCTGGCTGATGCCAACATCGGTGCAGATACGCGGGATGCTCAGCGGCTGGGCGTAGTTCTCGCGAATGTAATTCAGCGTGTATTCGCACAGCTCGTTCGCGCTGACGTTCTTGTCGCGGATGAACCCTTCCTCAAAAATCAGGGAGTACAGGCTCGCCAGCAGGTCGCCGTAGGAGGAGGCACTGCCGTATAGTTCGTTTGCCTCGCGCAGAATCTGTTCGCGCTTCCTTTTGGGGCCGGGAACGCCCAAGTCCGCCGTGTACAGAATCAGCTGATAGCACAGGTCTTCCGCCTGAATCTGCGGCAGGCTGTTCTGATTCCATTCGATTGCAAGGGACACAAACAGCTCTTTCAGCATTCTTGTATTGCCTGTTTCGACGAATGACGCAAGGCGCTTTTTTGTCGCAGCGGACAGGACGGACGGCTGTAAGGCACTTTGCGGTGCGTTCAGCGGAACAAGCTGCCCCTTGCCGATGACGACGGTATTCACCATGCGCCCTGCAGCGCGGCTCAAAAACTGCGGCAAGGTGAGAATGTCGGCATCTTCCGGCGCGTAAATCGCCGTACAGGGCAAATCCGGGAAATCGGCTTTAAGCAGGTCGGACAGCTCGTCGGGAAAACGTTTCTGCCGGTCGGCGCTGCTGCGCAGGAGAATGGTTTCCTGTTCATCGCGCCCATAAAACGCAATCCAGCCCGCCTGATGCACCTGCCGAAGCTGCGCGGTGCGGAATTTTGCGAAGCGTACGGTGAACAAATTGCCCTGTCGGACAAGCGCAAAGCGCATCATACGGCTGGAAAACAGAGAGCAGAGCAGCGGCTCATCGACTGCTTCACCGCAGAGCAGGCGAGTCAGCGTTTCCTCCATCAGGTTGTTTGCTTCTGCATCGAGCGTTTCGCGGATTCGGTCGAGAATTTGCCGGAAACTCTGGATTTCCACGGGCTTGAGCAGATAATCATCCACGCCCGCCTGAATTGCCCCGCGCGCGAACTCAAATTCCGCGTAGCCGGAGACAATCACTGTATGCGTCCGCGGATACAGCTGCCGGACGCGCTGCGCCAATTCAATGCCGTTGATGCCCGGCATACTGATGTCCGTTACCAGCACATGGACGTGCTGCTGCGCCATCAGCCGGAGGGCATCGTCGGCGCTGCCGGAGAGCAGAATGGTGTCAAACGCAGGGCAGTATTTCTGGCAGATGGCTTTGAGGAACGTCTGCGCGGGACGCTCATCATCTACGATCAGAATGGTGTACATCGTCTTCCTCCTCACTGGTGCGCGTTTCAATCAGTTCGACTACTGCGCCGCCGTCATTGCGGACGCGCATCCGAATTGCGCCGCGGCTGAAATAGAACAGACGGCGATAGGTGTTGACAAGCCCGATGTGGGCGGACGTGTTTTCCGGCTCGGTCAGTTCACCCGCTTCAATGCGGCTGAATTCTTCCCGCAGGTGCGACAGAATTTCCTCCCCGAAGCCGCAGCCATCGTCGCAAATCAGCAGATGCAGGCAGCCGTCCTCATCGACCGTGCCGGAAATGGTGATGTGAATTGTGCCGCTTGACCCCTGATAACCGTGGGAAATGGCGTTTTCCGCGATGGGCTGGAGGGAGAGCTTCGGCAGTGTCAGATGCGAGAAAGCGTCCGGTATGTCGATGGTGTATTCCAGCCGATCCTCCAAACGAGCTTTCGCGAGTGCCAGATAATTGCGAACGTGGGCGATTTCCTCCTGGAGCGTCGCGGTTTTGCTGCGCAGGTCGGTGGAGTAGCGCAGCATCTGGGCGAATTTCCCGCAGATGTCGATGACCTCCTCGTTCCCGGCTTCCATCGACTTTGCGGAGATGATGTTGAGCGTGTTGTAAATGAAGTGCGGGTTAATCTGCGCCTGCAGCGCGTTCAGCCGCGAACGGAGATTGCTCTCGCGCAGTTCTGCGTCGTTGCGCATGGCAGTTTTCAGCTCCATTACCTGCTTGTCAAACACGTCCTCCAGTTCGCGCATCTCCACGTCGCGCGGGTTCGTGACCTTCGGCATTTCTTCGGGCAGCAGGGGACGCTCGGCTATTGCCGCCGGGTCGGACAGCTGGGAAACCTTGCGCGTCAGGCGCAGAATCGAGCGGCTGAGCTGATGCGACGAGAGGATGATGAACACTTCTGCGATGAACAGCACCAGCAGACTGACCAGCACATGGTGGAGGATGACGGAGTGGATGGACGACTCGAAAACCGCGGTATGCTGGGCGGCATAAATGTCGAAGCCCAGCCAGCTGCAATGCTCCTTGACGACGTAGTAGGTGTCGCCGTTTTTGTCGCTGCACTCGGTCATGCTGCCGTATTCGGCGGCGGAGTAGTCGATGGTGTCATCGAAACTGCGGTGGAACAGGCGGCCGTCCGCGTCGTAGGCGGTGGCGCGGAATCCTGCCATGTCGTTGGAGGAGAAAATGTCGAACAGGTCGGTTGAAAGCGCATTGACCTCCACAAAGCCGATCTGTTTGCCGTGATAGACGGCAGGGGACATCAGCGTATAGATAGAAATCGGGCGCGCGACGAACCACGGGTCAATGTGCGGGCGGACAAGCGTCTTCTGGCTCAGCCCCCGGTTGCGCTCGTTCAGGTAGGGCAGGCGGAGCATGACGGTGCGCAGCTCATCCGAGTAGTTTTCCAGCAGACCAATCGTTTCGTAGCGGCTGGACAGGTAGAAACCGTCCATTGTCAGCACGTTGATACGGTAGAAGTAGTCGTTCAGCGGCTCATGGAAAAGCGCGGCGGAAAGCGTGTTCTGTGCCTGGTGGTATTCGGACGTCGTCTCCATGTCTTCGCCTAATGTGCAGATGGTATTGAGCGCAGCCATGAAGTCATTATCCTGTTTCAAGCCGTCCAGCGCATAGCCCATGACGGTGATGTCCTGCTCGAACGCCGCGACAATTTTGCTCGCCATCGCGTTCAGGTTGTCTTCCTCGTACAGCAGGATGTTCTGTATCTCGGAGAGCGTCGCCAGAACAGAATTGACGGCTATCATGCAGGCGGCAATCACAGAAAACAGGATGGTCATTTTCGCGCTTATTCGCATACACGTCAGTTTTCGCATACATGCCGTCCTTTCTATTTCGCATTGTGCTGATGGAAGCAGTATAGCACATACGCAGAGAAAATGCAAAAGAAAAGTACCCCGTGTTGACTGAAGCGCACAAAAACCGAATACCGCATAAAGAAGTTTGGTTGTGTTTTGTATTTTCCCAATAGCAGTGCTGGATTTTCCCTTGTTCAAAACAGGCGCTGGGATTATACTGAATCACGAAAGCACCGCCATGGTGCGAATTGAGTTTGTTTCCGATGTTGAAAGGGAGGAACGAGACATGAAACACTTTGGATGGCTTCGCAAGGCAGCCGCATCCGTGCTGGCACTGGCTATGTTTGCTGCGGCCCCCGCTGCACTGGCGTATTCCGACGCGAATCTGGAAGCCCCGCGCGCTAAGAACGTCGTCATTGACGGCGACCTGAGCGAGTGGGACACGAGCCGCTGCCTGCGCATTGACAGTGAGAAGCAGATTGTCGATCAGATTGAGCACTGGGACGGCGAAGCGGACTGCTCGATGGAAATCTACGCTATGTGGGATGAAGAGAACCTCTACATCGCCGCGAAGGTGTGGGATGACACGCCGTTTGTCTACCGCGAAGGTTTCCCGCTGGATGAACTGGATGCCATCATCCTCTTCTTCAGCACCAACCCCAACGCCGACCCGAACCGTACAGCGTACGAAGCGACCGACTGGCGCATCGTGCAGTCCACGGACGAATATGACTTCTTCAACTATATTGACCGCGACATGATCGCTGACAATCTCGGCTGGGAGACGCAGGGTGAATACGGCGACGAGCTGGTATTCGACGACTACGAAGCCGTGACCGTCCGCGACAAGGAAATGGGCGGCTACATCCTCGAAAGCAAGATCCCGCTGCACAACCTCTCCAATGATAAGATCGCGCAGCTGGTTCCCGCTGCGGGCACGACCGTTGGTTTCGACTTCTCCATCCTTGACGTTGACCTGCCGTGCCCCGGCATTCACAGCCTGCGGATGCAGTACTCCGCGCAGCTGGATGGCCGCGACCGCAAGCCCACAATGCACAACGTGGACGAGAACCCCAGCCTGTGGGCGACGATGACGTTCGTGGAAGAGTAACAGATTCCCTGCATTCTCAGAGGAGGAACAAGCAATGAAGCTGAAAAAATTCGGTGCGCTGCTGCTGACGGGTGTGCTGGCGATTACGTCGCTGACGACCAGTGCTTTTGCCGCCAAGCGCGAGAAGCGCAGCGCCGATGACATTGATTTCGCCGCCGTGCTGGAGGATGTTTCTGCGAAAGGCACGGTCAACGTCTACCACTGGTGGACGGCTGGCGGCGAGAAGGATGCGATTGAATCCGTCATCGACGAATTCAAAGGCGCGTACGGCAAGGTGAAAACGAAGTCGAACGCCATTCCGGGCGGCGCCGGCGGCGCCATGGTTATGAAGGTCAAGGTGCTTCAGCAGGCAGGCAAGAGCCCTGAAACATTCCAGGCGCATCCCGGTCAGGAAATTCAGCCGTACCTCGATGCGAACATGCTGCTGGATTTGTCCAAGCTGTGGGACTACGCGAAGCTCAACGAGCGCATCCTGCCGGGCATCAAGGACTTGCTGACCGCGCCCGACGGCAAAAACTACGTCGTGCCGATTGGCATCCACAAGACGAATGTTATCTTCTACAACATCCATGTGTTCGAGAAGTACGGGATTGCGATTCCGGATCACGAGAACATCACATGGGACGAGTTCTGGGACATCTGCGACCAGCTGGCGGCGAAAATGCCCGACGGCGAGTACCCGATTGACCTTGGCGACCGCAAGGGCTGGCCGGCGTGTCAGGTGTTCGAGGACATCATGATGGGCACTGACCCTAAAATCTATCAGGACTTCATCAACGGCATCTATAACGTCGAGGATGTGACGAAGGTGCTGACGACTTACGCCAAGCTGATGGATTACGTCGCGCCCGACCATTCCAGCCGCGACTGGTACGAAGCGAGCGGTCAGGTTGTCGCCGGGACGTATGCCATGCAGATTATGGGCACTTGGATGCAGCCGCTGATGACCAGCATGGGTCAGGAATACGGCAAGGACTACGGCATCTTCACGTTCCCCGGCACGGACGGCTGGTTTGGCATGAACATCGACGGTTTCGTCGTCAGCAATGACTCGGCGGACGTCGAGGCGGGTCTGCGCTGGGCGTACAACGTGTCCAGCACGCCGGTTCAGCAGCGGTTCTCCGCTTTGAAGGAATCCATTTCGCCCTACACCGATACCCCGGATGACTGCTACAACGAACTGACCCTTAAGTTCAAGAACGAGCTGATCAGTGACACGACACGCAGCTATCCCAGCTTCACCCACGGCACGGCGCTGCCTTGGAGCGCGTCTATGAGCCTTCAGACGCAGGTGCAGGAGTTCGCTACGTCCAGTGACCACGACGCGGAATATTTCGCGAATAAGATCGTCAACATCCTCAAGGAAGCTGGCGTGAAAGGAGAATGGAACCTTGTTGACTAAGAAATGGATGCGGCGCTCGCTGGCGATGCTGGGCGCGCTGACGCTTACAGCCGGACTGTGGGCTGCTCCCGCAATGGCGGAGGAAAAAACCTACACCCAGCCGACGCTCAATCCCCATGTGAAGAGCATCATCGAAGTTGACGGCTACCAGTTTATCGACCTGAACAGCAACGGCACGCTTGACCCCTACGAGGACTGGCGACTGGATGCTGACACCCGCACGGCGGACTTGGTCGGGCAGATGACGGTGCGCGAGAAAATTGCGCAGATGCAGCACCCGACGTACCTGCCGCGCGCCGATGGCAAGATTCCATCCTACCTGAACAAGTGGTGCAATAAGGAAGGCATCGGCATGCTGCTGATTCGCGAACTGAACAGCGTGGAAGCGGCTGCGGTGTCCATGAACACGATTCAGGAGTATGCTGAGGGGTCTCGTCTGGGCGTGCCGGTGCTGGTGTCGATGGACTCCGTGCATGGCCTGTCTTACGTCTCCGGCGCGACCGTTACCGGGCATAATCTGGCGCTGGCGGCAACCCGTGACGAAGACCTTGTCACCCGTCTGGCGGAAATTGCCCGCGATGAGCATATCGCCATCGGCGTTCGCATGACGCTGTCTCCCGAAGCCGACATTGCCTCTGAACCCCGCTGGGGGCGCGTCATGGAGACGTTCGGCGAAGACCCTGACCTTGTGACGAAGATGGTCACGGCGCAGGTTGTTGCGTTCCAGAATGGGCGCGACGGGCTGAACACCGGCGCAATCGTGGCCTGCATGAAACATTTCCCCGGCGCAGGGCCGCAGATGGAGGGCAAGGACACCTCGCCCATCATTTCCAGCGCGGAAACGCTGCAAATTCACCTGAAGCCGTATTATGCGGCGCTGGAAGTCAACATCGCTTCCATCATGCCGTACTACTCTGTCCCGCTGGAGCTGGACATGGAGAACTCCGCCATCGGCTCGAAGGCGACGCTGCAAGACCTGCTGCGCGACGAAATGGGCTTTGAGGGCATCATCCAGACCGACTGGGGCATGATTTGGGCGATTCAGGAAGGCCGCGGCACGATGATGGGTGAAGAAGTGTCCGACGAAGAAGCCATCCTGATTGGCATCACCGAGAGCCGTGTGGACGGCATCGGCGGCGAATCCATCCGCCTGATTGACCAGATGGAAGAACTGACAAACGCGGGCAAGATTGACGAAGACATCCTGACGGCGGCGGCGACGCGCATCGTCAAGGCGAAGTTCGAGCTTGGCGTGTTCGAGAATCCCTACTGCGACGTGGAGTACGCCGTGCAGTTCGTCGGTAACGAGGAACATCAGGCGGTGAACCTTGAAGCGGCGCGCAAGGCGATGACGCTGCTCAAGAACGATGGCATCCTGCCTCTCAAACAGAATGAGAAGCAGACGATTCTGGTCTGCGGTCCGCGCGCCGGCGATATGGACTCGCTGGTCGGCGGCTGGTCTTCCGCGCAGGAGGGCTTGACCATTGCGGACGCAGTGGCGGCTTACGCAGGCGAAAACGCAACGGTTATCTATGAATCCGACAACGTTGAGCGCATTGCAGAGCTGGCGAAGGATGCGGACATCATCATCGTGTCCGTCGGCGAACCGAGCTACCAGCACGATCCGCCGTGGGGCTACGACACGCTGGAAATCACCGGCAGTCAGCAGGAAATCCTCGAAGCGGCGAAAGCCAGCGGCAAGCCGATGGTGACGGTCGTCACGGGCGGACGTCCCTACATCCTGACGTGGTGCGACGAGAATACGAACGCGATTCTGGAAGCGTACTATCCGGGCTCGCAGGGCGGCATCGCGATTGCGGAAACGCTCTTCGGGCTGAACAACCCCACGGGCAAGACGCCCTTGCAGTTCCCGCGGGATATGGATTCTGTCCGCAATCAGGAAGGCGATGTGTCCTTCGACCTTGAAAACCCGCTGTATGACTACGGCTGGGGTCTGAGCTACGGCGAATGATGTATCAGCCCGTACAGGCGCAGCGGAATTGCCCAAGCCTGTACGGGCTTTCTTCAAAGCTGATAGCAAAACCTCGAACAGAATGCAACAGAAGGGGATTTGCCCATGGAACAATTTTCTGAATTTTTTGAGAATCTGGCGTTCATGACCTTTTCCCATGACAGGTTCTGGGTTCTCTGCGCCATCATCGTCGCGATGATTCTCGTGTACCAGCTGCTGCTGCGCTTTGCGCCTAAAACAGTCGGCCCGGTACACCACTTTCTCCAGCGGCATCCGCTGATTTGGATCTGCATCCCGGCGGCGCTGCTGATTTACTTCGTGTATGTCTCGCTGGGCTGGAACCTGTGGGTTTCCGTGTCCGACTGGGAGTCGGGGCAGCTGGAAGCAAGCTACGGCTGGGGCGGCTTCGGCAACTACGCGAAGATGTTCTCCAGCCCCGACTTCTGGCCGTCGCTGCGCAATACGCTGCTGCTGTTCTGCCTGATTCCGCTGTGCCTCCTGCTGGGTCTGGGGCTGGCGCTCATCATGGATCAGGGGCTTCGCGGCACGGCGCTGTTCCGCACGCTGATTCTGCTGCCGTTCGCGCTGTCTTTCGTCGTGACCGGCACGGTCTGGGCGTACATGTATCGTCCAACGGGCGGCGTGCTGAATTCCTTCCTCTCAATTCTGGGTGTGGATGTGTCCGCCGCGATGAAAGCGGGACACCTGATGTGGGCGTCGAGCAACTCCACCATCATGCTGTCCATCATCATTGCGATGGTCTGGCAGTTCTCCGGTTACGTTGCGGTCATCTTCCTCGCCGCCATCAAGAACGTGCCAGTCAACGTCATCAACGCCGCGAAGCTGGACGGCGCATATATGCCGCGCATCTACTTCAAGCTCATCATTCCGCAGCTCAAGGGCGCGATGGGTTCCTGCATCACGATTCTGGCGATGTACGCCCTGCGCTCGTTTGACTTCATCGTGTCGCTGGTGGGTTACACCACCTCCGCCGCGTGGACGCTGCCGATTTGGATGTACAATGAAGCGTTCCAGAACAACAACTTCGCGTATTCCGCGGCAATCAGCTGCTTCCTGCTTGCGCTGGTGCTGGTGCTGATTCTGCCGCTGACCTACTGGACGAACAGAAGGAAGTGAGCCTGAAATGCAAAATAATTTGAGTATTGAGCGCAGCAAGCAGGAACAATCGGCACAGACGACGAAAATAAAACCCAAGTGGCACATGACGGTGCTGCATGTGGTGTACTACCTCATCATGATTGCGTTTCTGGTCTTTTACATGCTGCCGTTCTGGGGAACGGTGATGACGTCCTTTAAGTCCAACAGTGAAGTGATGACGACCACGCCCATCACACCGCCGTCAGAGTGGACAATGGAGGGTTACGAGAGTGCGATGGAGGAGCTTGCGCAGCCGCTGATGACCAGCCTGCTGGTGACGCTCTTCGGTGCGGCGGGATCGGTATTCCTCGGCTCGATTTGTGCCTACGCACTGAGCAAGTGGAAGTTCCGGTTCAACAACGTGTTCTTTATCGCGTTGGTCGCGGCAACATACTTGCCCTTCCAGGCGATTCTGATTCCGCTTTTGCAGACCATCAACGCCCTTGACCTCTACGATAACCTCTGGGGTCTTGTGCTGGTTCACGCCGTCTTCGGTATGCCGATGTGTACGGTCATGATGCGCGGGTATTACGCCGACGTGCCGGACGCGCTGATTCGTCAGGCGATGATTGACGGCAACGGCGTGTGGCAGATTTACCGCAAAATCGTCCTGCCGAACACAAAAATCGCGACGATTACGGTCTTTGTCTTCCAGTGTACGTCCATTTGGAATGAGATGCTGTTCGCGCTGGTGCTCGGCGGCTACGATTCCAAACCCGCGACCATTGCCCTGAACGAGCTGGCGGGTACGATGGCGGCGGAATTCAACGTGCAGATGGCTGGTTCGCTGATTCTGGCGCTGCCGGTGCTGGTGCTGTACATCTTCATGGGCAAGTACCTCATCAGCGGTCAGATGTCAGGCGCGGTCACAGCGTCGTAATGCGCGGCGCAATCAACAAGGAGGAAAGGTTCATGAAAAAACTGCTCAAAAGCGTCGCGGCGCTCTCCCTTTCCGCGATGATGCTTCTTTCGCCCGGTGTGCTGGCGGAAGAGAACGAGGAAGAAAGCAATGTCGTCGAATTGACGACGGTCGTGCAGGAATATGAAGGAAAGCAGATTGTGCTGAAAACTGCCGGACTGGATATTCTGGAGCAGGACGGATACAAGTTCAAGGACTTGAACAAAAACGGCGAGCTTGACCCGTATGAAGACTGGCGTCTGACGCCTGAAGAGCGCACGGAAGACCTGCTGAGCCGCATGAGCGACAAGAACAAGGCGGCGCAGATGGCGCACATGACGCTGGTCACGCTCAAAGAAAGCTGGTTCAGCGATCTGGACATCGGCTTTGCGCTGACGTACACCTACTTTGCGGAAAGCAAGGAGTCGGCGGGCGAGAAGATGAACTACGTCCAGTCCCTGTGCGAAGAAAGCGAACTGGGTATTCCGGTCGTTTTCTCCATGGACTCGGTCATTGGTGCAAGCTGGATTAACGACACGACGATTCTGCCGGACGCCATCACGCTGGGCGCGACGGGCGACGCGGAACTCGTGCAGGAACTGGCAGACATTCAGCGGCAGGAAATGAAGGCGCTGGGTGTCCGCATGAGCCTCTCCCCGAACGCGGACTTGGCGACTGACCCGCGCTGGGGGCGCAATCAGGAAACTTACGGCGAAGACGCGAATACCGCCAAGACGATGGTCGTCGCGGCGATTACGGGCTTGCAGAACGGCACGGATGGCATCGGCGTTGATTCCGTCATGTCCTGCGTGAAGCATTTCCCCGGCTCCGGCCCGCAGACGGGCGGCGTGGACGGTTCTCCGCTGGTGTTCGATGACGAAACGTTCGCGCTGCACCTGAGCATCTTTGAGGCGGCGCTGACGGTGCATCCCGCGTCCATCATGCCTTACGGCTATTCGACCGTCCCGTATCTGGGCGGCGACGCGGTGGAAAATTACGCGCATGAATCCTCTGTGGTCATGAACGATGTTCTGCGCAAGCGTCTGGGCTACGACGGCATTATCCAGACCGACTGGGGTCTGAACCATATCGTCGCGATGCAGGCGGGCGCGGACGTCATGGGCGGCATGGGTCAGCGCGACGTCACCCGCATGGTGGATCAGGTTGATCCGTCGCTGCTGACGGATCGCTGCCGCCGTCTGCTGCTGGCGAAGTTCCGGCTGGGCGTGTTCGAGAACCCCTACACCGACGCGGACGAAATCGCGCAGGTTGTCGGCAGCGAAGAGCATTATCAGAAGGCAATGGAAGCCGCGGAAAAGGCGGTTACGCTGGTGAAGTACGAGAACCAGCAGCCGCTGGAAGGTCAGCAGATTCTGGTCGTGGGCGCACTGGCAAAGAACGTTGATGCGCTGTCGAGCGGCTGGAAGATTTCCTCCGAGACAGGCTTGAAGACGGAGGGCAAGTCCATCTACGACGCCATCTGCAAGCGGGCGGGTGCGGACAACGTGACCTACATCGGCGATGACGAAACGCTGATTGCCGATTCCTACCCGGCGGGTACGACTGCGATTGTCGTCGTCGGTGAAGCGAGCGGCACGCACGAACCCGCGTGGGGCACGGCGACGCTGGAATTCCCCGCGGAACAGCAGAGCTTGTTGAAAAAACTCGATGCGTCCGGCGTGAACGTTGTATCCGTCGTGCTGATGAATCGCGCGTATGTCATGACGCCGGTGGATGCCGCGTCCGACGCGGTGATGATTGTCTACCGTCCCGGCGTGACGGCGGGCGCGGAAGCGGTGGCGCACGCGCTCTTCGGTGACTGCGCGATTTCCGGCAAACTGCCGTGGCAGATTCCTGCGACGATGGATCAGGTGATGCTCCAGCGCGAAGACCTGCCCAAGGACATCGAAAATCCGCTGTATGATTACGGTTTCGGCATTGAAGTGGCCGCATTCGGTCAATAAGCACTGAGGGAAAGAAAGGAAGTCCGCCATGGCAGCGATTACGATTAAGAACATGGACGTGACCTACAACAAGGGCAAGTCCTATGTCATCAAGGACATGAATCTGGAAATCAAGGACGGCGAATTCTGTGTTTTCCTGGGGCCGTCCGGCTGCGGCAAGTCTACCGCAATGTACTGCATTGCAGGTCTGCTCCATCCGGTTCACGGCGAAATCTGTTTCGGGAATGAAGCGATGAACCAGCTCGATGAGCGCGGCAAGGAAAAGAAATTCGTGCCGCCGCAGGAGCGCAACATTGCGATGGTGTTCCAAGAATATGCGCTGTATCCGAACATGACTGTGCGCAAGAACATGTCGTTTGCACTGGAAACGAAGAAAGCGCCGAAGGAAGAAATCGAGAAGCGCGTGAACTCGATGTCCGCGATGCTGGGTCTGGATGAACTGCTTGACCGCAAGCCGGCGCAGCTCTCCGGCGGTCAGCGTCAGCGTGTGGCACTGGGACGTGCGCTGGTGCGCGATCCGCAGGCTGTCTCTTATACACATCTGACGCTGCCGACGACTAGTCG
>ENA-OXYB01000351-OXYB01000351.1-human-gut-metagenome-genome-assembly--contig:-NODE-351-length-14430-cov-3.771200_pt1 | contig 14430 bp, 13 predicted proteins | sample MGYA00244941_ERZ652754 | MGnify/ENA primary metagenome ERZ652754 (study PRJEB26926, sample SAMN06164654) | human gut metagenome | biome: ENVO:00009003; feature: ENVO:2100002; material: ENVO:00002003... | reverse complement strand
GTTTAGTATAATGGAGTTAATGAAAGCGGAGAGTATTTCAGGAGAAAGGCGATGCGACCATGGAGTAATCAAAGTTCCAAAGACATTCATTACGATGTACTGACACAGGGTATTTTTTTCGGTCGGCTCCAAGCCTGAACGAAAATCTGGAATATCACGATCTCAGATTGCCAAAGGAAATGATCGTAATCACAATGATCAGAAAAAGGATCCCTCCGCTTGTCCAGGCTGTTAATTTAATCATGCTCCCATTTTGCCCTCTGATTTATTCATATTCAATATCGTCCTTCCTGTTCAGAACTCAATCTGCTGCTTCAGAAATTTCCTTCGCCAGTGTCATGATCTCAAAGCCGTACTTCTTCTTGCCAGATGCGAGCAGCTTGTTATAAATGGGGTAATTGATGCTGACACCGGCGATTCCGATGATCCCGAGAATGATTCCGAAGACCTTGGCGGCCATCGCACCATTCCCCAAAGTGCCCATGACCAGGCACATGCCGACGCCAAGAACCAGGGTCATTCCAACGCCGAAGCAATAAGCGAAGATATTCGCGGGGCCTTTGGCCTTTTTGTCCAGCTTCTTCAGCGCAACAAGCTTTGACGTATCCTTCGGGGCATATTCCTTGGCAATCGATTCAGCATAGATTTTGTCAGTATTCATGAGATTGAACTCCTTTATCCTTTTTATTCAGGTGAGCCACTGCGCACTTGGCTCATCTGATGGCACCAGTATAAAGGAATTGATTCTGAAACTGAACAACACGGATCAGTCATCTGTGTTGATTTCAGGATGATTCTCGTGTCTTGCCAAAGCCACACCGAGTTGTCGAGTCGAAGCCCATAAGGTGTTGTCTTTGCCATCCTTGTAACTTTTATTCTGAGTTCGATACCTCACCGATGCTTATGAGTTCGATACCTCACCGATGCTTAAAGCTTACGAAACAGGTCTGTTTCTCCATCCCATTCCTTACGTGCTTGAAGCAATAAATTGTGAATGGATGCGGCGCGCGGTGTGATCAGTTGAACCATCATCCCCAAAGTTTCACGCATATCGACAACCATAAAACTGGGCTTGTCCGCATTGGCAAGGATCAGTGCAGGGCTAGCACCTGTCGCTTTGGCCTTTTCCAAGGCGTTGGCAAGATCGGGATAACCAATCGTTACAATCGGTATGCCAAGCAGGTTACAGGCTTTTTCCGCCTCGGCTAAATCCTCCACAAACATATGAATGTGGTTGATGCCGGGCTTCGTCATGTCATTTCCATCGGTAAACATGGTTGGCACGTTGATAGGCTCCTGCTGTACCACCTCCACAGAATGGGAGCCCCATGCACCGTAAACCCGATCCAGCTGTTCCTGTTTGGCGTAAACAGTAACCAGCGCTTCTCTGATTTCCGGCATCTTGGTGAACCTCCTTGACTGTTGTTGATGCCATAATAAACGAATGGTACCATTTGGTATATACATAATTTTGATAATATGTTTTCAAATTAGTTGACTTTTTCAAATCAAGCAAGTATACTAACATTATAGCAATTATTTGAACATTTGCGGAGGGTAAACAGATGAACCTGGACATGTCTGACAGGATCGAATGGCTGATGAAGATGATTCCCTATCAGGAAAACTTGGCCTATTGGTGCTTTGAGGTTGCCCTTCGCAGCGGTTTTAGTTCCAGAAGCTTTTACAGCACGACATTCACAAAAGCCTACGGCATCTCTCCAGCTCAGTATCGCTTGATTCATAAGGTAGTTTAAAGGCGTTCTTGACAATAGTGCGATTCCGCACTATTATAGCGTCGGATCGCACTTGAAGGAGGTTTCTATGGATGTTCGCGATGTTATGAGGAGGCTCAACACCGCTCTGAGCAGAATCGATTTTGCTTATGCCCGACTGGGTAAAAAGTATGGCCTGACCTTTAACTCGCTGATGGCAGTTTATGTGATAACCTCACATGAATATGTGACTCAGCAGCTTCTTTGCGAAGCATTAAATCTTCCAAAGTCTACCGTACACAGCATCCTAAAGGAATTCATGAAGTCTGGATATGTGAAACTGCAGGACGGCGCAGACAAGCGGGAGAAGCAAATCAGTGTAACTGCAGTAGGCCATTCTTTCTTTGCCTCCATCAACGCTGAAACCAACATGCTGGAAGCATCCGCACTGAGGTTTCTGGGCGAAGACAAATGTGAGGCATTGCTGAATGCGGCGGAAAACCTGGCCGACATTATTTCCTGTATGGGGATTGGAGAGAAAAAGTAAATGGAAATCAGAATTGATGTCCTCAAGCCCCAGGATGAAGTCAAAGCCATGCAGTTTGCTATGAAGGGTATGCACTTTGAACGATACCTGGAAAATATGATGTTGCGGAAGCTGTACACCCGCTACTTCTGGTATCTGGAAAGCGGCAAGGCCACACAGATCATTGCCGCCTATGAGGGTGACAGGCTGCTGGGCGTCCTACTGTCTTCCATCCGCGGAGAAAAGCGAAAGGGTAATTCCGTCTGGCGGAGGCTCTACATCAGCCTGGTCGATTTTGTGCAGAAGCATTTTTTCCGCGAGGGCGTCGGGCCTTATGACAATGCCAACAAGAAGATGCTGGCGCGATACAAGAAAACCAATGATCCGGATGGAGAAATCGTATTCCTCGCCGCAGATCCGGATTCCGGGGTGAAAGGTGTTGGAACTGCGCTTTTAAGTGAACTTGAAAAGCGCGAACAGGGAAAGAAAATATATCTGTATACCGACACTGGCTGCACGTACCAGTTTTACGAACACCGAGGTTTTGAGCGTGTCGGAGAGGAGGATATCGACTTGGAATTGAATGGTAGTCATATGCCTCTGAAGTGTTTACTGTACAGTAAGGTTATCCCCAAAGTATAATAGAAACAACATTGCACATGTCACGATTGGAATTCAAATTACTGTCATAACCAAGAAACCAGAAAAAGTTGAAAAATACCCTTGACAAGATGAATCATGGGATTTGTATGCTAATCAAATTAGCTTGATTTTTGTCTTCCAACATGCTATACTAACTCTGCTGTTCGTGGCAACAGAATGGCAACACGAAGTCGGATAGCCCATCCCAAATGGTGGAATATGACGAATGTGGATAATGTGAGCTAAATAAGCCAAACAAAATCGCTTAGAATGGCTTGGCCAGGAGCGAGTGGGAGTGATGGTTTTGATTCGCATAGCGATTGTTGAAGACGAGCCAACCGAAAGAGATAGAATCAAAGTATACCTGGAAGAGATCGCGCAGGAAGATCAGACACAGTTTGATATCGAGCAATATTCATCCGGCATGGCATTTGTAATGAGAGGGATGAAGGATTACGATCTTGTGCTGATGGATATTGATATGCCAAACCTGAATGGCATTGAAACAGCAAAAGCGCTGAGAAAGGTCGACCAATCCGCGACTCTTATTTTTGTGACCAATATGGCGCAGTATGCGATTTCGGGGTATGAGGTAAATGCAATCGACTTTATTCTGAAGCCGGTGAATCGCTACAGCTTTGCCATCAAGATCAAACGGGCGATTTCCAGAACAGCAAAGAAAAATGATAATGCCATCCAGATCAAGATGGACGGTACCATTTTTCTGGTCCATATGTATCAAATCATGTATCTTGAAGTCGACGGGCATTATGTGATTTTCCATACAACACAGGGTGACTATAAGGAGTATACTACGCTCAAGCTGGCTCAGAAAAGGATTAACAGCAGCCATTTTGTCCAATGTAATCAAAGCTTTTTGATCAATATGAAGTATATTGAATCCGTATCCCGTGAATCAGTAACAGTGGGTGGAACGATCATTTACATTTCAAGAAAAATGAAAACAGAATTCATGAATGCGGTCCTGGACTTCTTGGGAGGGATGAATCCATGAGTTTAACACATCGTATCATTTTTGCTTTTGAAATATTGCTGGCAGAACTGATCTTTCTGCTGCCTTGTGAAAAAAGGAACGGGTTTGCTTTCCGACTTTTAGGAGGCACATTGATCACCACATTGGCATCATATCTGTTCATCTTCATGATACCTGGTGTGCCGGTGCCAGCTTTACAGTTTTTTCGGTTAATCCTGGTATTTTTTGTATCAATAGGGTCCATGTTTTTTTGCTTCAGGTTGCCGCTGCGTACAGTGGCTGCCGCTTGTGCTGCTGGATATGCACTGGAGCACATGACCTTCCATATGGTAAAGATATTGGCAATGACCACGCCGGTTATGCAGCAATCGTTATGGGGACTACCGCGCTGGGAAGCGATGGAGTATGTGTTTTTTCCGCCGCTTTACTTGTTATGGGCGGTGACGATCGGCGTATATTCGGCCCGAAATCAGTGCTTCCGTCAGACCGACCGTCGCCTCACGCTGATCTTTTTCAGCATCTTGCTGACCACCATCGGTTTTACACGCATTGCTGATGCACTTGGCGAAAATGCCTCTGTGACCGTTAGCCTGTATGCGGTGGCATGCTGTATCATGGCCTTGACGGTGCAGCTGATCCTGTTTCACGAAATGAATCTGAAGGTGGAAAACGATACGATCCATATGCTGTGGCGGGAGGATCATCGCCAATACGAGCTGAACAAAAAGACCATTGAGACCATGAACATCAAGCATCACGATTTGAAGCATCGCCTGTCGGAGATCAATGCCATGTTGAGTACAGAGGACATTCACTCCATCGAAGAAGCCGTGGGCATCTATGGCAGCAGGATCAAGGCAGGTCATGAAGCGCTGGATGTGCTGCTGACCCAGCGCAGCCTCATCTGCAATGCTGAAGGGATCATGCTGACCTATACGGGCAATGGTGCAGATTTTTCCTTCATGAGCACAACGGAGGCATACTCCCTCTTCGGCAATGCGATTGACAACGCAATCGAAGCCGTGCGCAAAGTGAACGATCCTCAGAAAAAAGTGATCGACATCGTGACCGAATGCAAAGGCGATATGCGGACGATCATGGTGACGAATTACTATGAGGAAAAACCACGTTTTTTCCAGGGCTTGCCCATGACCTCCAAGAAGGAGGAGGAAGGTTTTCATGGATTCGGTATGAAGAGCATGAAGACCCTGGCGGAGAAGTATCATGGCTCGATCAATGTCCGCCTGAAGGATGATCTGTTTGTGCTGTCAATCGTGCTGTTTGTGGATCATGCAAAGGAAGCGGGCTGACGCTAAGCAGTAAATAGCCACATATGCTGAAAAATGGACCTGATATGCTGTATCGGGTCTGTTTTTTTGTAGGTAATGGTATGCTTTTGCCAGCGCCCGCATAGATCGCGGGAGAAAGGATGGTTTTCATGGTCAAAAAAACAGGGTTGTACAGGGTACTCGCGTTTGTTACGGCATTCCTGGTCGCTGTTTCAGCGATCCTGGGTACGATGCTGGAAACATTCCGCGCCCAGGTGGACGAAACGCTGGGCACCAAGAGCCAGATGATCGTTACCGCTGAGGACGGCCAGACCTGGTCAGCCTTCACGCCGCCTGCGGAGCTGCTGAAGGCCAACGGTCATCTGGATACGCACAAGACCATCGATCATTTCATCAGCTTTGGCCGCGAACTGGCTGCTTCCGGCACCGTGCTGCTGAAGAACAACAACGATGTGCTGCCTTTGAAGGAGGGCAGCAGCATCACGCTGCTGGGTATGCGCGGTACCTATCCCATCCTGGCATCCGGCCAGGGCATGCCCATCGTGGGCCCGGTGATCACGCTGGAGGATGCGCTGAGCAAGAACCAGGCCGATTTCAGCGATCCTGACCGCAATGTATGGCGTAACAACATCAAGCCGGATTATTCCACGCTGGAAACCTTCACCTTTGATGGCGGCAATATGAAGGTCAATCCTACGCCCATCGCCGCATATCTGGAATATAACAAGCAGTTCACCGGTTATGCTGCCTACAACTATATTCCTGCCATGATGGGCTTCCTGAACCACGACGGCCATTTCGACGACCCTTCCATCCAGGAACTGGAAGGCTACAAGCCTGATTTCGAGGAGAGCTTTGCCCAGTATCAGGATGCTGCCATCGTCGTGGTTGGCCGTCCCAGCAGTGAGAATGGTGACTATAAGGTTGGCGGTGTGCTGGAAGGACGCGGCAACAGCGAGCCTTTGGAGCTGACCAACAACGAGCGCGACATCATCCGCATGGCAACCGATAACTTTGAGAAGGTTATCGTGCTGGTGAACTGCGCCAATACGATGGAGATCAAGGAATTGCAGGATAACGAGAAGATCGACGCCATCGTGTGGATCGGCCATCCCGGCGCATTCGGCATGCTGGGCGTTGTGGACGTGCTGACCGGTAAGGTCAATCCTTCCGCCGGCCTGCCGGATACCTATGTGGCCAAGAACCTCTCTGCGCCTGCCATGACCAACTTTGGCGACTATACCTTTGAAAACTTTGACACCAGCGAAGATCCTACCCAGTCGATCATCCGTAAGTCCAGCAAGGCTTATGTGATCGAGCCCGAAAGCATCTACGTTGGTTACCGCTATTATGAAACCCGCTACAATGACGTGGTGTTCGGCCAGGGCAATGCTGACAGCAAGGTCGGTGCGGTTGCCTCCACTGGCAACTGGCGCTACAACGAAGAAGTGGTCTATCCCTTCGGCTATGGCCTGAGCTATACCACCTTCACCCAGGAACTGGTCGGCGAGCCTGTCATCAACCGCGCCGGTCATAACTTCACCATGGATTTCACCGTGAAGGTGACCAACACCGGCAAGGTGGCCGGTAAGTCCAACATTCAGCTGTATGCGCAGGCCCCCTACATTCAGGGCGGTGTGGAGAAGTCGGCTGTGCAGCTGGCTGCCTATGGTATCACCGGTGTGATTGCTCCCGGTGCTTCCGAAACCAAGGTCATCCATGTGGATATGCAGGATGTGGCCAGCTACGACATGAACCACAAGAATGCGGACGGTACGCAGGGCACCTGGATCCTGGATGCTGGTGAGTATTACTTCACCGTGGCCGGCAATGTGCATGCTGCCCTGAACAATATCCTGACCAAGCAAGGCAAGACAGTGGCCAACAGCAACGGCCTGATGGATGCTGACGGCAATGTGAAGGCTGTGTATCAGTATCACTACGCAGGCGTCAATGGCGGAGTGGACGATATCACCTTTGCTGTGACCAAGAGCAATGTCAGTGTGTCCAACCACCTCGAATATGCAGACTGGAACTACTATGAGCCCGGCAAGGTGACGCAGCTGTCCCGCAGCGACTGGTCCGGCACCTGGCCTGTGGAATACAAGAACATGAAGGCTCCCGCTTCTATGCTGGCTGATCTGAACGGTCAGTATTACGAAGTGAAGAAGAACGACGATACCTCCAAGATCGTCTTCGGCGCGAAGAACGGTCTGAAGTTCTATGACCTGGCCTTCACGGAGTATGACGATCCGGCCTGGAAGGACCTGATCGACCAGATGACCATTGAAGAATGCATGGGTCTGGTGGCTTACGGCGGCAATGAGTTCCGTGATATTCCCTCCATCGGCTTTGTCCGCGGTATGTTCACCGAGAACTCCGGCAACGGTATGCAGTCCGAGATCGGCGATTCCCGCGTGCAGTCTCCCTGGAAGGTCGAGGAGAACGACAACAACTACCACTACTACCTGGAGATCTATGCCACTGCTCCTACCATTGCTGCTTCCTTTGACCCGGATCTGCAATTCCGCATGGGCGAAGAGGTCGGTCTGCAGGCCCTGATCGTTGGTCTGCCCATCCTGTGGGGCCCCGGTCTGAATACCCATCGTTCTCCCTACAATGGCCGCAGCGGCGACTATTACTCCGAGGATCCTGTGCTGACCGGCTGCGTGGGTATGGAGTTTGCCATCGGCGCATTCAAGTATGGTCTGCTGGCTTCGCCCAAGCACTTCGCCTTTAACGACCAGGAAACCAACCGCAGCGGTATCGCACCTTTCATGACCGAACAGCGTGCTCGTGAGATTGAGCTGCGTGCCTTCCAGATCCCCATGGAGGCCAACAAGTACAATGACCATGCTCCGGATTACTGGACCGGCAACGCCGACCATGATTTCGGTATGCGCGGTATGATGACCTCCTTCAGCAAGATCGGTGCTGTGGAGTGCACTGCCAGCCGAGGGCTAATCAAGGACATCGCTAAGAACGAATGGGGCTTCCAGGGCTACATCGTGACGGATATCGGCGATGATACGGACCTGTTTGCCAGCGTGGTCAATGCTGGCGCGACCGGCTATGACCTGCGCGGTCGTTTCGCTGAGTCCGGTTTCCCGAACCATACCAATGACGGTGAAGCCATCTCCGTAGCCATGTTCTCCGGTGACGCCAATATCCTGACCGCTCTGAAGGAAGCTGCCCATAACACCATTTGGGCTTTCTGCCAGACTAACCTGATGAATGCCTTTAACGCATCCACCTCCTATAAGTCCCTGACCACCTGGTGGCGTGTGGCTTATACCGCAGCGATCTCCGTAACCAGCCTGCTGTTTGTGATCTCTGCCGCCATGTACACCCTTTCCGTCATCAAAAGCAAGAAGGAGAAGAATTGATATGTTGAAGAAACAGAAAGCTTCTTTCTATGTGTTCGCAGCAGCAGTGGTGAGTGCCTTGATCTCTCTGATCCTGTTCCTGGTAAGCAACAAGACCATGGGCTATCCGATCACAGGCAGTACCACAGCGATCATCTGCACGGCAGCAGCGATGGTGATCGGCGTTGGCGCTCTGTTCGCCCAGATGAAGAATATGAACGAACTGTTGGTGTCTGCACTGCGCATTGCGACCCTGGCCCTGATGGCCGTGGCATTAACGGTGACGCTGGCTGACCGTGCCGTAGTCGCCGGTGGTCTGTTTACCTGGAACAGTCTGGATACCTTTGCCTGGTCGGCCTTCTATACCGGCGTGGCTTGTATGGTGTTCCAGGTGCTGACCGTGTTGCTGACCGTCGTGTCCGGCTGCATGAAGCAGAACAGCAGCAAGTAAGCCAAATCACTGTCTTTTATTCCGACCCTTTACTCCGAGACCTATGGAATCAGTAACCTCCTTCTCACCCTGATCATCAGGTGTTCATTGCTTTCATAGTTTTCATAGCCGGAGCCCCTGACACATAGCGCGATGTGTCAGGGGCATTTTCTTGTAAATGGCATCATCGGTAATTTTGTCATCCTGATCCAGCAGATGTGCAGGCACAGCACCTGCTGGATACGATGATTCCTCAGATGGCGAGGCTGGTGTGACTGAAGAGCTGAAAATGAAGGATCAGCTGCGGTGGGATGGGTTGATGATTGCCATTAAGGTGCAAGTCGAGGAGATTATCTGGAACGAGATTATTTATTGGTAATATGAAGGCGGTTGGTGTATTATTCACCAGCCGCTTTCTTCAACTCTCGTGCATCAGATCTCTTCGTTTGTCCATTGTCTTTTGTTGTGATAACGTATCTATGTCTGAAAGACTATATTTCATATTTTGCAAAAAACCCTTGACATAGTTGCGCACTATGTCAAGGGACGGCTATCAGGACGGTTTCATACGACAGGTTGAGAAGGACACCTGCCCCATGACCCATAACTTACGCGATGGAAAAGCTAACAAAGGATGCAGTATCGTTCCCGATATAGGTGAAATACAGCGGCTTTATACCTGCTTCAATTTTCATACCAGTTTGTCCGTTGACCGGAACGACTGCTATTTGTTTTTCACCATCTGAAACCTCAAATGCACCAGTCCCCGTTCCCGTCAGGGAAATCGTGCACTCGCTGCCATCAAAGGCGAAATACTTGAAGCCTGCTGTTGCACCATGCCGCATATTGGCTATGTACTGGTCTCCATCTGATTCTCGATCCGCGCCAGTTTGAGTAAAATACGGATGCGCTGTAAGCCTCTTTTTTACATTGGCGCCATCAACCCGGTCTGTTGAGTGTCCCTCTGCCCAAAGATTGCAGGCTATACGCGCTTCATAAGTACCTTTTCCGCACAAGGGGCCTCCATTCAGACCACAGGAAGTCACTTCGGCCTGAAGAAACCCGCCGTCCGCCGTTCTCTTCAGCTTCTCGGCGCAGGCCTGCCGGGCGTAGCTGCTGCGGTTGGTCTGACGATGATAGAAGATGTACCAGTCATCCCCGATGTTCAAAAGGCCGCCATGGGTGTTGCCTAAATAATTGTTGGCGTGCTGCTCGTCAGTATTGCCGTTCATGTACAGGTCGCCCAAATCTACCAGCACCCCGCCATAGGTGAAACCGCCATCCGGTCGATCAGACATCGCATAGCACAGTTCATGGTTGTTTTCACCTGAGTACACAAAGCAATATCTGCCATCCACCTTGCGGATCGAGCTGGCTTCAAAAAACGCATGTCCCGGGAAAGCACCAGGTTTGCCCTTGGTGGGGAAAAGGACCTTGGGCTCCGTCCGAATCGTCACCATATCGGGCTCCAGCTCCATCACCACGCCGCCATCATTGCGCAGATCATGCCAACGGGATGCGACAAATGGCACTTTGGTGGCAAAGCCGGAATACAGCCAGACCTTACCATCATCGTCTGTCAACACACCAGGATCAAACGGGAACTGTTCTCCGCTCTTTTTTCCCCAGGTTTTTCCGTTTGCATGATGTACTTTGCCATAGAACTGATACTTGCCCGCAGGCGTATCGCACACGGCCACACCGATTTCACCGAGAAAATCGAAGGCATAATACAAGTAATAGCGGCCATCGGGCCCCTTTGTCACATCCGGCGCATAGAGACTGCGGATGCCCAGCTTGTTGCCTGGATCCTGCCTGCGTTGATAGATGACGCCTTCATATCGCCATGTACGCAGATCATCCACTGGTGCAGACCAGCATACGTAATCATTCACGCAGAAAATGGGCGCTCCAAAGGCATCGTGGCTGCCATACACATACACACGATCACCAAACACATGCGGTTCGCCATCGGGCACATATTCCCAACTGGGCAGATATGGATTGAATGCTTGCATGACGTTCTTCTCCTTCAATCGTAATATTGAAATAAACTTACGAAAAATGAAGTCAATATTAGGGTGCTTTTGTATCTCTTTTTACCAATCAATTTTATCACACGGTATGGCCTGATTCAAGCATATGATGGTTTGGTGACAAAATGCGGCCTGCCGGAGGAGCGTTTTCCGACAGGCCGCAAGGATCATTCCGACTTACTTGGCTGCACCCCAGAAAGCAGCTGCATCAGCCAGCCAGGCTTCTTCATTCTCGAAAGCAACAGCACCGTCATCCGTTACAGTCGTGGAGCGGACATACTGACCGCCGTCAGCGAAACCCAGGCAGAAGTTCAGGCCAAAGGTGAACGCGCCATCCTCCTCAACCAGGTCATAGGTGTAATCCACAGTACGCACATCGCCATGGGTCACAGTGCCTTCCACCGTTGCACCTTCATAGCTGTAGCAGGTGAAAGCCAGGAAGATCTCCTCATCATCCATGTTGGTCCAATAGCCATAGTAGTAGAAGCGGACACCGTCAGCATCGATGGACTGGGCCATACGTGCGAAACCGTCCTCGTACAGGTCGATCTTCACAGACACATTCTGCTTGCTGGTCTCATCGCTGACACCGGCGAACTGGTAAGCGACGGTCTTGGTGGAAACATCCTCCTGGGCATACTGTTCAGGCGCATACTCCTGCCACACCTCATAGTCAACAGTGGGCGTCTTGTACTCAGCCAGAGCAGTCAGGCAGGTGCAGGTCAGGGTCAGAACAGTCACCAGAGCAATCAGGATACGGAACAGGTTTTTCATGAGATATTCCTCCTTTTCTTTATTCAACACCTGATGGTGTTTGAACCAACGCTTTATTTGGCCTTTCTGCCGGACGCAGCCATGGCGGCAATGCTCAGCACAAGAGCCAGGATGATCGTTGCACAATCCAACAAGAAGAAAACAGACAATCCGGTATTCATTACATCACCTGTGAGATAGAAAGCCACATAGCTGGCACGTCCCGCCGCAAATGCCGCAGAAGCAGAAGCCAATGCTGCAAAGGTCAGCAGTGTGGGAACATGGAAGATGTCTTTCCAGCATGATACTGCCCCCAATGCGATAGCTGCGATCAGCAAACCGGTAACCAGCGGGACATTTTCCGTGCTTTCAAAGGACGATGCCGTCAGCACTCTGAAAAAGATCAGCGAAAGAACAGTCAGTACCAACGTGAACAGACTCAAGGCAGAGACTTTGTTTTTCATCATCTTACGCATGTTTCTTGTCTTCCTTTCTGTTAACGCTGATCAGGTACAGAGCACCAAACAAAAGTGCAGCCACACCGGATACGATCTGCAAAGAAAGCAATGCCGGCTGCCACCAGGGCGTAATGATCTCGATCCGGTCATTCGCAGACTGGCCGTTCATGGCAGAGCTATTGACGAAGGCATACAGAATGTGATGGGCTGCCTCACGCATGGCAACACGCAGTACCGGGTCGCTCTGGAACATACTGAGGGACAGCGTTGTGTTGACATAGGAACCGCTGTCTGCATCAAAGGTACCGTTGTTCATCATGGTGGAAGTACCGGCAGCAATAATGGCATTGCCATCGTAGAGGCCAGCGGTGGGAGAATTCAGGTCCGTGATGACAAAGCAGTTGCTGCCCCATTCCTTGCGCAGCACAGTGGTCATCAGGTCATATTCCGCCGCAGTGCCGATAACACCCAGTCGATTGTAAGAACCCATCAAGCCCATTGCGCCGCCATAGGTCATAAGACCTTCAAAGCCACGCAGCATATTCTCGCGCAGATCCTGCTCGGTCACAAACGTTGCAACGCCTATGCGATTCTGTTCCTGATCGTTGGCAGCAAAATGCTTTACCACCATGACCAGGCCCTTCGTCCATCCGCCCTTGACCTGCTCTGCACCGATCAGGCTGTTCAGCACAGCATCAGCGGAATAATACTCCGTGGCACGGCCGCCATAGGGAACGCGGTGCATATTGGTACCGGGGCCATAGAGGAAGCTGGCGCCGCAGTACAGACTGTCTTCGCCCATCATGACGCCCTCTGCATAGGCAAGTTCCTTATTGAAAGTGGCAGCCAAAGTAGGCTCCGAAGCATAGAAACTTGCATCCATAGGCACCAGGTCGACCTTCTCCTCAGTGATGCCATCGCTGACCATATAGGAAGAGCCAATGGGGGTACGTTCCGTATCGGACCGACTGTAAAGATACGGGATATTCAGGCCGGTCGGAGAGTCACCACCCAGGGAAGAAACAAAGGACAGAGACGGAACAGCGCTGATTGTATAGCGTCCATTGGCCACAACATGAACGATCTCTTCCGCACTCATGTTGTCGAGCAGGACATCCCAGTATTCGTCGTCATAAGCGCGGCCGCGCATCATGACCGCGGAAAGGACCTTGCTTCCGTCACCCGTCTTGACATCGCGGACCTGGATTCGGGATGCTGAATCGTTATACACGCCATTTTCATACTTCTTTTTGTCGTTGAGGGCGGCTTTCAGCATGTCAGAGGCAGTCAGCTCGATCGTCTTGGGCCAGGTACCTTCCCAATCGTTACGGGACAGATAGGTGATATGGTCCTTTTCATCCAGCCAGTAGTTGATATCTGCATCCGCAAAGCTGGCCTTGATCTCTTCACCGGTATACAGAGAATGGGCATAGGTCGTCACATCTGTCTGTTCCTGTTTCCAGGAGTAAGTCAGCGCAGCACTGCCGTCAGAGATTGCTCCTTTGGCGGTCAGGATGTTGCGGACAGCATCATGTGCATTCTCACCAACAGAGAGATAGTAGGTGCCTTCCTCCATGATGTAGGTGCCATACCCATGGGTATCAAAGGATGCCAACCACTGCATTGGCAGCGTGACCGTTACAGTTTCGGAAGCACCGGGAGCAAGCTCCGCAGTCTTTTCAAAACCCATCAGCTGTACGGAGGATTTCTCAATCAGCTTTTCCTTGTCGTAATCGGTATATGGCGACTGTCCATATACCTGCACGACTTCTTTGCCTGCCACATCACCGGTATTGGTTACCTTGACCTGCACAGCAGCGGTATGCTCCTGCTCATCGAAGGTTACGCCCAGCAGCTCCTGGGTGAAAGTGGTATAGCTAAGGCCAAAGCCAAAGGGATACAGGACATCCTTTTCCCAGGACCAGCCGCCGGCGGATGCATTGCCCTGATTGAGTACGCTGTCCTCATAGCGGGTCTCAAAATACTTGTAGTCCTTGTAGATGCTCTCTGCATAGACCACATAGGTCTTCGCCTGAGAGGCCATGATCTTGGACGCATTGGTATACGTATGATCGCCATAGTTCTGGCTGGCAGCGGAAACATGGGACTCGGTTGCCACCGTTTCCACTGTGCGCCCGGAGGGAGATGCTTTTCCAGTGATCACATCCGCAAGGCCATAAGCACCGCGATAGCCTGCATCTGTCTCTTATACACATCTCCGA
>ENA-OXYB01000348-OXYB01000348.1-human-gut-metagenome-genome-assembly--contig:-NODE-348-length-14497-cov-4.738056_pt1 | contig 14497 bp, 18 predicted proteins | sample MGYA00244941_ERZ652754 | MGnify/ENA primary metagenome ERZ652754 (study PRJEB26926, sample SAMN06164654) | human gut metagenome | biome: ENVO:00009003; feature: ENVO:2100002; material: ENVO:00002003... | reverse complement strand
ACGAGATCTGCGCATGTCTCGTGGGCTCGGAGATGTGTATAAGAGACAGTCCCTGGACTCATAGAAATGCGATGCCAGCATGATCACCGCCTGTTCGGTAGTGGCTGGCATTGCATTCTCAGTATAGTGGCCCTCCGGGATATGCTGGTAGCTCTCCGCATAGGAAACAGCGGCGGTGATGTAGCCCTTTAGAAGTTCATCATCCGCCGAATGCTCCAGAATGAGATTGGCTTTTACTTTTGAAAGCAGTTCTTCCATCACCGCCGCCTCCCCTCATTTCGTCGTCGCAAACTCCATATCATTCGTTTCCGTGCAAGCACGAAAAGCTCATTCATTCCGTTGCTCCTCCTCTCCCCAAAAAGCATCCTGCTTTTCGGGGACCCCATTATGCTGCAGATTTCTGCACCAGCACCTTGATTGCCTCCGGCAAGATCAACTTGCCGTCCACACGCTGGGAAGCAAGGAATCCCACCTGGCCGGTTGCCGCATACAGCTCATTGAGACGCTTGAAGGAACGTCCCTGGCGGTCAGCGATCCAGTAATAGCTGAAATCACCGAAGGCGATGGTCTTGGCGTCTGCGGCAATGGCAGGCATATAGGCAGAGGTGCGTACAGGCTTGCCAAGCAGCAGGTCAGGAGCGCCTGCGGTCAGGGAAGGCTGCCAGAGGTACTGACCCTGGTTGTCCTTCAGCTTGCGGATTGCCTTGATGGTGGAATCGTTCAGCACCCACACGGCGTTTCTGCGGTAAGGGGCTTTCAGGGAGTAGAACAGGTCGATCAGCTCATCGGCAGTAATCGCCGTGGCAGACGCAGCAGTAATTCCGGTCTCCGCACCGCCCGTGGCGGCAAGGATACCCAGCGGCTTGCCGGAGCCGTCCCCGGTAAAGAAGGCTTCCTCCTCCTTGGCACCGATGCGGCGGGCAAACTCACGGGAGATGTAGCTCTCCAGGTCAAAGACGCTGTCGTTGAGCAGTTCCTCGGACACTTTGATCATGGTACCCAGCTTGTAAGCGCCGATGGACACCTGACCGAAGGAATCATCGCTCTCCAGATATGCACCCTCCTCATCGATCCAGGATGCAGTACCCTTGGTAGCCACCACGGGGATCTTGCGGTCGCCGCTGGAGGTCTGGATAATCTTCGCCAGCTGACGGAAAATGTTCTCCTCCTCCAGAGCCTCTACCAGAGTGCGCTCGTACTCGTCAGGGACGAGATACCCGCCCTCGGAATCGGTACCGATCTGCAAAGCGTTCATCACGGTGGGCATCGGGGTCTTGGAACGCATCATGTTCCAGAAGTTCTGGCGGTACTCATCGGTAGCACGGCCGGTTTTGGCAGTTTCCTTGCCGTTCATGGGCTTGCCGGTGAGGGGCTTGTTTACCGGACGGTTCAGTTCCGCATCCAGCGCCTCCTGGCGCTCCAGACGGGCGATCTCCTTGCCGAGATCGGTGATCTCCTGCTCCATGCGGGAGTAGGTCGCATCATCCTCAGCAGACAGAGTGCCTTTATCAGTACGATGGGAATCCAGAAATGCCTTGGTGGCTTCCCAAGCCTTGGCGCGCTTCTCGCGCAGTTCAAGAATAGTCATAGTCGTTATCCTCCTTAAAATTTCATCAAATTAAGCCGTTCCATGAGCGAATCAACGGAGCGGCCCTGGGGTTCAGGTTTCGTTTTCGTTTTACATTTCACTGCGATCTTATCCATCAGAGAATTGACCACATTTGCCTTGGAATACAGCATGGATACCGCAGGCGGCTCCATATCCTCCGGCACTTCAGAGCGTGTCATGATTTCATCTGCAAAGCCAAGCTCCACCGCCTTGTTTGCGTCCATCCATGTTTCCGCATCCATAAGATGAGATAACTTAGTGCGGGACAGCCCGGTTTTGATCTCATAGGCGTTGATGATGGAATCCTTCACGCTCCCAAGCATCTCGATGGCCTTCTGCATCTCTGCGGTATCGCCCATCGCCACGGTCATAGGGTTGTGGATCATCATCATGGAGACTGGGCTGACCAGTACCTTCGTACCAGCCATAGCAATCACGCTTGCCGCAGAAGCCGCAATGCCATCGATCTTGACCGTGACATTGCCCTTGTAGTCCATCAGCATATTGTAGATCTGTGCCGCCGCCACGCAGTCGCCGCCGGGGCTGTTGATCCAGACGGTGATGTCGCCGGAGCCTACCATCAGTTCCTCCTTGAAAAGCTGCGGCGTGATGTCGTCGTCAAACCAGCTTTCCTCGGCGATGGTGCCGTTCAGGAACAGCGTTCTCTCCACTGTTTCCGTCTGATTCTCCTGATTCGTCACCGTCCTGTTCTTCCACTTCCAGAACTTCTTCATCGGGGTTTTCCTCCTTTCCGTCATCGTTCGGTTGTGTATCTGCAAAAGCTCCGGCGTTTCCAAGCGGGAGCATATTGCCGTTGATAAGGTAGAGATCGCCGCCATCCTCGGCTGGGATGCGGTCCATATTCTCCAGTTCCCGGATGTCGTTGGCACTCATCCAGCCGTTCTGCCTTGCCGTAGCATAGCCGTTCATGCGGCTGGCATAGTCGCCGCGAAGCAGACCCTCCACATTGAACTTGGTAAAATACTGTTTCTTTTCCTCTGCGGAAAAGAGCGTCCGCTGGATGGACTGCTCCCAGCGCACCAGCCAGGGCTCCAGCGTGTATTTCACGAATTCCAGCGATTGCTGCTCAATATTGGAGAAGCTGGACTTTTCAAGATCGCCCACCATATGGGGCGGTACTCGGAAAATACGGGCGATCTCATTGATCTGAAATTTTCTTGTTTCCAAAAACTGCGCCTGTTCCGGCGAGATGCCGATGGGCGTGTATTTCATGCCCTCCTCCAAAACGGCGATCTTATTGGCGTTGCCGCTGCCGCCGAAGGTGGACTGCCAGCTTTCCCGGACACGGCCTGGGTCTTTAATAGTTCCCGGATGCTCCAGCACGCCGCCGGGAGCAGCACCATTGGCGAAGAACTTCGCCCCGTACTCCTCACAGGCAATGGCCATGCCGATGGCGTTCTTTGCCATAGCGATAGGGCTGTAACCCACAAGCCCGTCAAAGCCAAGCCCCGGAATATGCAGCACATCCGAGGGTTTCAGCCGCACGACAGTGCCCCTGACTGTAGGCGCATCGTCCGCGCTGACCGTGTATTCGTAGTAGAGCTTTCCGTCCCTGTCACGGTCCACCGTCATCCTATCCGGCATCAGCGGATAGAGGGCAATGACCTCGCCTTTGCCGTTGCGGATGATCTGGGCGTAGGCGTTGCCCCACAGGAGAAGGTGGGTCATGAGCGTTTCCCGGAACACGAAAGAACTCATCTCCGGGTTTGGCTCATCGTGCAAAAGCAGATACAGCGGATGGTCGATGGCTTTCTCCTTGCCGCCGTCCTCCTTATAGCGGTAGAGGTGCAGCGGAAGACCCGCCACAGCCTCCGCCAGGATACGGACGCAGGAATAGACCGCCGTCATCTGCATAGCGGAGCGTTCATTGACACGCTTGCCCGCCGAGCTGCTGCCAAAGAAAAAGCTGTAGGCGCTGCCCGTAGTGCGGTTCTGGGGCTTATCCCTGGAACGGAAAAGCCCTGAAAAAATACCCATATGTGATCACCGTCCTTCCTCAAATAAACAAAAGGCCCCGGCTGTCATAAACCGAAGCTCCCGTATCGTTGCCACAGCGGATCGCCCGGTCAAGCCCCATGATGGTGGCGATTGCCCCGTCGATTTTCTCTGTGGATTTTTCCTTGTCCGCCTTGATGTTGCCTGCCGGGTCGGTGCGGATGTAGATGTTATCCATCATCCAACGCAGCACCGGGTGGCCGCCGTGGGCGATTCTCTCCTCCAGCACCAGCTTCATCAGTTCCTTGGTGGGAGGACTCATATCCTTAAAGCCCTGTCCGAAGGGAACTACCGTGAAGCCCATGCCCTCAAGGTTCTGCACCATCTGCACTGCGCCCCAGCGGTCGAAGGAGATTTCTCGGATATTGAATCGTTCACCGAGCCGTTCGATGAATTTCTCAATAAAGCCGTAATGCACAACATTTCCCTCGGTGGTCATCAGCACACCCTGGCGCTCCCACAGGTCATAGGGGACATGATCTCTGCGTACACGCAGGTCGAGTGTTTCCTCCGGTATCCAGAAGTAAGGCAGGACATAGTATTTGTCATCCTCGTCCAATGGCGGGAACACCAGCACAAAGGCCGTGATGTCCGTAGTGGAGGATAAGTCCAGCCCACCGTAGCAGATGCGCCCCTCCAGATCGTCCTCGGAGACAGGGAATGCACAGGCGTCCCATTTCTCCATCGGCATCCAACGCACCGACTGCTTGACCCACTGGTTCAGCCTTAGCTGCCGGAAAGCGTTCTCCTCGCCGGGATTCTGCTGGGCGGATTCGCAGGCTGCCTGCACCTTGTCGATGCCCACGGTGATGCCAAGAGATGGATTGGCTTTCTTCCAGACCTCCGGGTCTGTCCAGTCCTCATCCTCGGCAGCGCCGTAAATGACGGAGTAGAAGGTGGGATCGACTTTCCTGCCTTCCGCAATGTCGATGGCCTTCTGATGCACCTCATAGCAGATGGAGTTGGTGTCGTTCCCGGCAGTAGTGATCAGGAAATACAGCGGCTGCATCCTGGCATCCCCGGAGCCTTGGAGCATGACGTCAAAGAGCTTTCGGTTGGGCTGGGTATGCAGCTCATCGAAAATGACGCCGTGGGTGTTGAAGCCGTGCTTGTTCGCCACGTCTGCCGACAGCACCTGGTAGGAGGAGTTGGTAGGCAGATAGGTGATCTTCTTCTGGGATTCCAGGATCTTTACCCGCTTGGAAAGTGCCGGGCAAAACCGCACCATATCCACCGCCACATCAAACACGATCTTTGCCTGATTACGGTCTGCGGCGCAGCCATACACCTCGGCACGTTCCTCGCCATCCCCGCACAGGAGCAGGAGCGCCACAGCGGCGGCAAGCTCGGATTTGCCCTGTTTCTTCGGTATCTCGATGTACGCCGTATTGAACTGCCGATAGCCGTTGGGCTTCAGAACTCCAAACAGGTCTCGGATGATCTGCTCCTGCCAGTCGATCAGCTCAAAGGGCTTGCCTGCCCAGGTGCCCTTGGTATGGCTGAGAGACTCGATAAACATCACTGCAAAATCGGCAGCGTCCTTATCGTAGTGTGAGGTCTTCGCCATAAACCGGGTAGGCGTGTATTCCTTCAGTTTTCGCATAGGCACCACCTCCAAAATGGCATAAAAATAGCACCGGCTATTTCTAACCGATGCTTAAAAATACAGGTTGACAAACTGGAAATTGTATTACCAGTTTTAAAGCGATTCAAGAAGTAAGGTCGCTTTATTTGCAACTTTCTCTTTAATAGCAGAAACTGTATCTTCAACGGAAAGTTGTGTTGTATCGTTTTGAGGGCTAATAAGGAAGAAACCATGAAGCGAGCGATTGAACGCTCAAAATTAGATAGAAAAACTAATATTGAGTTAGTAGAAATCATGTGGGAGCAATTTAATAATTTGGGAGCATACGAGAAAAATATTTTAGATATAATGCACTTCATATCCCTCTCGTACAATGTTTAGCCACGGCTCTAAAAACCACGGACCGATAATACCGTCTACAATCACATCATATCCTCCACGGACATAACGCTTTGCGGCTTCTAAAAAAGCCTCAATCACAATTAGATTTTGCTCATTAGATTCCGGCAAATGTGGGGGGATTGCTCCTTTACTAAGATAATGGTAAAAATCATCCGTGTGCATATGCACAGATTTTTCCATAGTGGATTCTTTGGCAACAATAGCTGATGTTGTGGTTTTTCCTGTTCCTGGTGCGCCAGTAATTACAATAATTCTTCCGCTCTTCATTTATTTTTATCCCCTCAATTCCGATTTGTCCCCACCAAGATTACTTTATTATACAGCAAAATTGTGAATTTTTCAACGCTCCCGGCTTTCCATATGGCGGTGGATTGTCTCGATGATCTGCTCCTGCTCGGCAGTGTCTACGCCGATGGACCGGAGCGCCTGCCTGGTGCCGCAGTCCGGGCAGATGAGGGTCTTGTTGTCCTCCCTGGAAAGCGCCAGAGCGCCGTGGTAGGTCCTGCCGCAAAGCGGGCAGACCGCCGTCCTTATGATGTTATCCTTCATAGCCGCATACCTCCCTGCATTTATCGTAGGCGTCGATCAGAATGTTCTTGTCGAAGTAAAAGGTGTCGTACCCCTCCAGGCAGGTCCTCATGTAAAAGTTGGTGGGGATGCCGATGGGCCTGTCCTCGTGCATGACGTAGGCAAAGGCCGTCACCGTTCTGCGCTTGCCTGTGCGGATGCCCTTGTACTGCAGTTTGATGTCCTTCTTGTAATAGAAGTTGGGGAATCCCTCGTAGCGGTCGAGGGCGGCTTCATCCGCAGCCGTCACCTCCCAGATCACCACGGGAACCGTGCCGCCAGTACATTCCTCAATCGTAAGGTAAGAGCCGGTCTTGCTTCCTTTGAACAGCAGCTCCCACCCCTTAAGGTTAGCCGTGCCGAGGATCGTAGCGTGAGGGCAGCGCATCCGCATCTGCGGGACATTGAGGTTGCTGCCGTAGGCGATGTAGTATCTTTTTTCTTTCATGTGTATCCATCCTTTCCTGGAGGACTTAGGTTACATGTCCTTCTACCACCCTAAGACCGCCGAAGCGGTCAGGGGCAGGGCATTTAACCTAAATCCTTCAAGCGGCTCTGCCGTGCCGGAAGGCTGTGTCTCCTGAAAGGTTACGGGTCAGGAAATCTCTGGCTGTTGCGAACTCCTCGCCGATGAAGCCCAGGCGGAGGAGCCAGGTTCTCATGGCGTATTTTGGGTTCTCGTTCTGCTGAGGCTTGGGGCTTGCCGTCCGCACATCCTTAGCCATCTGGCTCAGCGCCAGGCAAAGCTGAATGTAGCTTTTGAGCTGTCCTGCGTGGATGCCGCCTCTGCGTCCTTCAGAGGGCTCATCGAACTGGAAGAGCCGGAACTCGACCGTCCCTTTGGTGAAGGTGGCGTGGAGGTTGAGCATGTGGTAGCGGCTGTCGTTGTAATGCTGGTTCCTGCCGTAGCTTGCGCCGTGGCTGGTGTACCAGATGTCCGCGAGCTGCGCCATTGTCTTGGGTTTTCTGCTGTTGACCTTGGCGAGGAAGTTGGGGTCTACTGTGCGGCAGTAGCGGCTCATGCGGCTGTGGTCGAGCTTCAGAGCTTCTGCGATCAGGCTTTCGTGGCTTGCCATAATGTTGGCGAGGTTCCGAAGGCTCTGCGGTGTATGCCCCTGCGCTCCAATGTGGATGTGGACTCCGCATCCTCTGGAGGCGTCGCTTTTCGCTCCTGCGTGTCTGAGTTGTCTGCAAAGCTCCTGCAGGGTTTCGATGTCCCCGTAGGTCAGGATCGGGGTGACCAGTTCGCATTTCTGCTCGTCCGCTCCTGCAATGGAAACGTCCTTCTGGAATTTCCACTCGCGCCCCTGTGCGTCCCAAGCCGACCAGGTGCTGTAGCCATTGCGGCCTGCGGTATTCTCGTATCTGCCTGTGCCGAAGAAGTCAGCGGCAACCTTGGCTGCCTTCTGGCGGGTGATGTTGTTCATCTCGACCTCGACGCCGATGGTCTGGTTTTTCATCTCTGCGATCTGCCTTGCTGTTTTCTCGTTCATGGTGAATCCTCCGTTTTCTGCCTCGCGGCTGTGTGTTTTCCCTTTCGGTGTACACATATTCGCTCTAAAAGAGGATAATAGCAAGTTCATTCCGCGTAATATATTACACAAAGATGACCGCAGGATATTGTGTAGTTTATGGCTGTTTGCCGCCATCTGATGTGTTCTTGACCTTCCGGCACAGGTCTTCTCCGAACGCCACGGAAAGGCCGCTGCCGTTGTCCCAGGCGACCATGATGGAGCCGATATCATCCACGCCCATCACAGTGCCCTGTGTGCCGATTGGCGGCGCCTGGGGATCGTCCATCCGCAGCAGTTCTACGCGGGTGCCTGCAGGATACTCTCTGCGGATGCGCTCTACAATTTCCTTACTCGGAAACCGCATGGTCAGCACCTCCATTCTTGAATGCTGAGGAACCGGAGAGGTTCTTCAGCAGGATCTTGCGTTCGACTTTGTATTCGCTGCCGATGAAGCCCAAGCGCAGGAGAAAGCAGCGGAAGGCGTACTTCTCATTATCCACCGCTTTCTCCGTGACCGTCACGCGCTTGGCGTTTTTGCTCATCTCGCAGAGTGCGGAAATGAAATGGGTGTAGGCCTTGACCGCATCGGCGTCCGGCAGCTCCGGGAACCAGGGAAATGCTACCCGGTCTTCTTGAATCTCAATTGGAAGTTTGCTAACACCGAGCGCCTTCTTAATCAGGCTACCCTTGGCATCCAGCAGCTTGGTGAGGTTGCCTACCGCCACCTTGTCCAGCGGAATCTCCACCGTCAGCCCCACCGTTTCACTCTGTGGCTCGGTTTCGCTTTCTTCGGATAATTCCTCGGAGAGCTGTTCCTCGCCGTCCTGTGCCTCGCATTCAAAGCCTGCGGCGGTGATAGCTTCAAGTACCTGCTCGACCTCCTCGCTGTCAGCGCGGTCGTCAAACAGGAGCGTCCCATCCTTGGTGACCGTGAAGTAGTCGATCTCATAATTGCAGGTGGGCATGAATTTGTATTCTGCCCTGGCACCTGTGGCATCCGAAATGACCTTGACCAGCTCCTTGCGCTTTGCGCCTGTCACATTGTATCTGATTTTCATGTGCGAAAACCTCCTTTGTTTTTGGTAGTCACATATTCGCTCTGAACCCCTGAAATAGCAAGCGATTTCCGCACATTTTGCTGTAGAATAGCTGCCGGATCATTCGCCGGATAACTGTGCATAGTACACGATGCCGGAAAACGTCAGCTTATTCTGTTCCATCCGTGACCTCCTCATAGCTGTATGTCCTGCCATCCCGGAGGACGCTCACGCTATCCGCAGAGCCGGCCTGCTCGATGTAGCGGTTTACGATGACATCACAGAACTTCTCATCCAGTTCGATGGTGCGGCAGATGCGGTCGGTCTGCTCACAGGCAATGAGGGTAGAACCGGAGCCGCCGAAGGGGTCCAGTACTACCGAGTTTGCCATACTGGAGTTGCCGATGGGATAAGCCAGCAGTGGGATCGGCTTCATGGTGGGATGCTCGCCGTTCTTCTTGGGCTTGTCGAACTCCCAGATGGTGGTTTCCTTCCTGCCCGTGTACCACTGGTGCCTGCCGTTTTTCTTCCAGCCGTACAGCACAGGCTCATGTTGCCACTGGTAGGGAGAGCGGCCGAGGACAAGGGACTGCTTCTTCCAGATACAGCAGCCGGATAAATAAAATCCCGCATCGGCAAACGCCCTGCGGAAGTTTAAGCCCTCGGTGTCGGCGTGGAACACATAAATAGATGCGTCCGCCGCCATGACCGACTCCATATTTTTGAATGCGGCAAGCAAAAACTCATAGAATTTCTCGCCTGCCATATTGTCGTTCTTGATTTTTCCCGCCGAGCCTTCATAGTTGACGTTGTACGGTGGGTCGGTGATCACCAGGTTTGCCTTAGTCCCGTCCATGAGGATTTCATAGACCTCCGGTTTGGTGGAGTCCCCGCATACCAGACGGTGTCTGCCAAGCGTCCATACATCGCCGCTTTTGGTGAAGGTAGGCTTTTGTAGCTCCGCATCCACATCGAAGTCATCCTCTTTGGCTTCCATGCCGTCATCGAACAGAGCCGCCAGTTCCTTTTCATCAAAGCCGGTGAGCAGAGGGTCAAAGTCCATGCCCTGCAAAGACTCGATCTCTACTCGCAGAAGCTCCTCATCCCATCCGGCGTCCATCGCCATGCGGTTGTCGGCAATGATGTATGCTTTCTTCTGCGCCTCGGTGAGGTGGTCGGCAAAGACGCACGGTACTTCCTTGATGCCTTCTTCTTTGGCAGCAAGAATACGTCCGTGTCCGGCAATCACGCCATAGTCACGGTCAATGATGACGGGGTTGATAAAGCCGAACTCCCGGAGGGAGGAGCGGAGCTTGGTGATCTGCTCTGGGCTGTGTGTCCTTGCGTTGTTCACATAGGGTACCAACTTGGCGATAGGTACCAGCTGCATTTCCGTTGTTGTTTTCATCGCACCAGCCCCCATTCCGCAAATTTCTCAAAGCCGCCAAGAGACTGGATGTATTTCCGAGCAATCTCCACGATCTCCGCATAGGGAATGCTGTCCACGGTATCGTCCCCGATGGCGCAGGCAAGCTCCACCGGCTTTCCCGTTTCCTGTGCCTTCAGCCAGGCGTAAATGTTGACCGACACATCCGCCTTGGAGAGGTCTTTCCCGTGCAGACCGCCGCCTGTGACGGAATCTGCCATATCGCTGCCCAGCTTGCGGTTGGTTGCACCTGTGTCCACGTCCGTGCCGCCTGTCCAGTCACCGAGGGGATTGATCTCGGCGTGAGGATACACTTCCTTGAGGTGGTGGCTCCTGACGTTGCTCTGGCAGAGGATGAGCCTTGCGCCGTCCAGAATGTACTTCCCGTCATGTGGATAAGTGTGATACACACTTTTGGCGATCTCGCAGAGTGCTTTCTGCTCCTCGGTCACAGGCATTCCCTTGAAGATGCCGTTGTCGCCACAGCGGATTCCGTCCGCCTGGTTATTGGCGAGGTGTCCGTCCTGCGGAACTTCCACATAGTCGGTGTGCAGATTTCCTGCGATGCGGTGGACAATTGATTTTACTTCATCCTGTGGAATACTTACCGATGTTTCCGCAATGATATGGCAGACGCCGTGACCGATGAGAACCTCCACGGCGATCCTTGGATTTTCTTCTTTTCTGTACGCCGCATCCACCAGAGCACCGGCGATGCGGTCAGCCACCTTGTCCGGGTGGCACGGATTTACTTTTTCAAACATAGCTTTATCCTTTCCGCGCCCGCAGTAAGCGCTCCATCAAATCATCCTGGGGAGAAACCTCCCCGTAATCGGTGCTGCAGTTTTCCTTGACGATCTGAAAGATCTCGTTCCATAGCCGCACCGCCTGGTTCATGTAGTTGATGCCGATGTTGATAAACGGCGATGGGATCGGCTTCTGGGTAGTGGGGTGCTTGGAGAGGAAGCCCATTCGGTTTGTCATTTCCTCGCACTGAATCCAGCGGGCGCTGCACATGGCGTACCGCTCCAAAAGCTGTGGGGACACCTTTGCGGCACAGCCGATCTTCTTCAGCCACTCCCAGGTTTCTTTGTAGATTTCCTCCGCCTGGAGCGTACTTCCGTCACGCTGCTCGGCAGAGAGGAAATCATGGGGCTTTGGCATATCGACACCCTCGACTTCGGGAATGTCCAGAACTTCCAGTCTGCGTCCGCCCGGATTGCCGTTCTCGGCTTTTTCCTTGACGGCAGATTTTTTTCTTCCCGCACCGGGTCTCGCACCGCCGCGCCCGCCTGTGTTATTGGATTTTGTCGGCATTTTCTCACCTCTTTTCCGCAAAAATAGAGCGACCGCTATCGGCCGCCGTCAATTACCCTTTTGATTTCGCCTTTTTCGCGCACGAAGCCCCGGGCCGCTGCCCGCATACAGGACCCGCAGAGATTTTGACCGCCCTACCGGTCGCCAAGGTCGTGGTGGATCTTGGTATGGCAGGAGCGGCAAAGGCTCATCAGGTTGTCCCTGGCATGAGTGCCACCCTGAGAAATGGGAACGATGTGGTGGACCTCCTCCACAGGCGTCAGCCGTCCTTCCTTAAGACACATCTCACAGAGAGGATGCACCGCAGCGTAGTGGTCACGGATTCTCTTCCAGGCTCTTCCGTATTTCTTGTTTACGTCCGCACTGCGTTCGTATTTGTTGTACTGCCTGCGGGCAATGGCTTCATGCTCCTTGCAGTACTGACCGTCAGTGAGATTAGGACAGCCGGGGTAGGAACAGGGCCGCTTTGGTTTTCTTGGCATCGTCTCACCTCCTTGGGGCATAAGAAAAGCCCTGCAGGAGAGGGCGCTCCCACAAGGCCTTCGTGGATTTTACTTTGTCCATCATAATACTATCATAAGAGGCGACTCTCAATCTCTCTCATTTACTCTCATGATGGTGGCAACGCAGGAAAGGGCTGTATCGTGCATCCGATAAATGTGCTGGATACTGTAATGCATCTCCACCGCGATTTTCTCCCACGAGAGGAAGCACAGGTATCGCTTCTCCAGCAGGGTTTGCAGCTCGACATCCGAAACGGCCTGTATCGTGGCCATGATTTCTTTCTTCAGTTCCACCAGATCTTCAACGTCATGTTTCAGACTTTCCTCAACCTCGATAATCTTCAAAACAGCCCGTTCAACTTTGGAGCTGCCGCGATTCGGGTTTCTGGGCATGTCGCTATAAACAGCGGTACAGGATGTTGCCAGTTCGTTTAAAGACTCGATCTGCTGGAGCTTGGATTTAATCCGCATATCCAGAGTCCGAGCTTGTGTCAGATATTCTTTAGCGGTCATTTTGCTTCTCCTTCTGTAATGATTGGATCAGAAATTCCGGATCGACTTTTGACAGGACACCGAACCAGCCGGAGCGGAAAAAACGCTCAATTTCCTTCAGTTCCCGCTCGTCGTCGCTTAGCCGGTAATCCTTGACCGCTTGTAGAATGATGGCATTTGCCAGTTCTTCGTATAGGTTCAAAGTCGCACCTCCGAATTTGGAATCACTCGGATTGGCGAAGATTGTCGTGTTTTGTCTTTAAATTTTCAGATTTGCCTTAACCGCAGCGATAAGTGCCGACTGCGTTTTATCCTTGGCCTTCAGAGCCCGGAGTATTTGCTCGTCAATGGTGCCGTCCGTTACGATGTGTTGGACAATCACGGTTTCCTCTGTCTGCCCTTGCCGCCAGAGCCTTGCTATTGTCTGGGAATAGAGCTCCAAGGACCATGTGAGGCCGAACCAGACGATTGTGTTGCCACCGGCCTGGAGATTCAGTCCATGTCCGGCAGAAGCCGGATGAATCAGAGCTACCGAGATTTCGCCGTTGTTCCATCTGCGGATACTGTCAGCCTTGTCGAGCTTGGAAAACGGAATATGCCGCTCGTGCAGGCGCTCCATGATTCGCTCCAGATCGTGTTGATACCAATAGGCCACCAGAAGGGGCTTGCCATTGGCTGATTCGATAATGTCCTCCAGAGCGTCCAGCTTCTGCTCGTGAATCGAGACCGCATTTCCGGCATCGTCATAAATGGCACCGTTGGCCATCTGAGAGAGCTTGCCGGAGAGGACTGCAGCATTGGCGGCAGATATTTCGCCTTCGGGCAGGTCCAGAATGAACTGCTTTTTCATCTCGTCGTAGGCATCCTGCTCGTCTGGGCTGAGATAGACCTTGTATTCGCTGGATATGAGTTTCGGCATTTTTAGGTGGTCTGTGGATTTCATCGAAATGGTGATATCCGAGATCTGTCGATAGATGGCTTGCTCAGCACCGAGCTTCGGACGATAGCTGTAGACGATTTGACCGTTCGTCGCGTCTGGCACAAAATACTCCTGTCGATAATAGGTGATAAATCGGCCGAGGCGTTTACCCATATCGATGACCTTGAACTCAGCCCATAGATCCATGAGTCCGTTGCTGGCCGGAGTGCCGGTGAGCCCAACGACTCGCTTGATTCTGGGCCGCACCTGCATCAGAGCCTTGAACCGTTTTGACTGGTGATTTTTGAAGGAAGAAAGCTCGTCTACCACGACCATGTCGAAATCAAACGGGAGCTTGCTTTTCTCGATAAGCCACTGGACGTTCTCACGGTTAATAATGTAGATGTCCGCCTTCCTCGTCAGAGCTGCTTTTCGTTCCGCCTCGCTTCCTACCGCTACCGAATAGGTCAGTTGATGGAACTGATCCCATTTTTGAAGTTCTGCGCTCCAAGTATCACGCGCCACACGTAGCGGAGCGATGACCAGAACCTTATGCACCTCGAAACTGTCAAACAGCAGGTCTGCAATAGCGGCCAGGGTGATGCTCGTCTTGCCCAGGCCCATGTCCAGCAGCACGGCAGCGAAGGGATGCTCTTCGATATAGTTAATGGCGTACCTCTGGTACTCATGCGGTTCGTATTTCATCAAGTATCCCTCCAATCTGCTCAAGGTCATCAAGGATATATACCTTGAAGCCCAGCCGCCGCAGCAATCCATGTCTGGCTACCTGCAAAGGCCTCGGTTCCTTGCCGGGTGCCTTGACCTCCACAAATCCTATCTTGCCTCCGGGCAGCAGTACCAGTCGATCCGGCATCCCGTCAAATCCGGGGCTCACCAGTTTTGGTGCAATGCCGCCACTGCTTTTCACAGCCTTGACTAAGTGTTGTTCAACGATTTTCTCTCGCATAGTGTTCCTCCATCAGGGATTAGAGTGGGTGGAGTGCAGGTCGTGAACCTCATATCGCTAACTTTTCTTATAGGCTATTTTTTAGGGCTATAAGACTGTCTCTTATACACATCTCCGAGCCCACGAGACATGCGCAGATCTCG
>ENA-OXYB01000340-OXYB01000340.1-human-gut-metagenome-genome-assembly--contig:-NODE-340-length-14773-cov-14.235018_pt1 | contig 14773 bp, 13 predicted proteins | sample MGYA00244941_ERZ652754 | MGnify/ENA primary metagenome ERZ652754 (study PRJEB26926, sample SAMN06164654) | human gut metagenome | biome: ENVO:00009003; feature: ENVO:2100002; material: ENVO:00002003... | reverse complement strand
TGCACACTGCGGCGTATAAGGTAGATGTCGCAAGCGACCGCCGCAGGCGCGAGAAACTGAAATTTTAAGGAGGACTAACATGTACGAAAAAGTTTCCCCAAATCTAAATTTTGTGGACAGAGAAAAGCAGACTGTAAAATTCTGGAAAGACAATGATATTTTTAAGAAAAGTATGGAGAACCGGAAAGAAGGCGAGACCTATACTTTCTATGATGGACCGCCAACTGCAAATGGTAAGCCACATATCGGTCACGTATTAACCCGTGTTATCAAGGACATGATTCCAAGATACCAGACCATGAAGGGCAAATATGTCCCACGTAAAGCCGGATGGGATACCCATGGACTTCCGGTAGAGCTGGAAGTAGAAAAGCTTTTAGGCTTAAACGGAAAAGAGCAGATTGAAGAATATGGTATGGAGCCATTCATCAAGAAATGTAAAGAATCCGTATGGAAATACAAAGGAATGTGGGAAGATTTTTCAGGAACCGTTGGATTCTGGGCTGATATGGATAACCCATATGTAACCTATGATGATAATTTCATTGAATCTGAGTGGTGGGCTCTTAAGAAAATCTGGGATAAGAAGCTTTTATACAAAGGTTTCAAGATTGTTCCTTACTGCCCGAGATGTGGAACTCCGCTTTCTTCCCAGGAAGTAGCACAGGGATATAAGACGGTAAAAGAACGTTCCGCAATCGTAAGATTCAAAGTAATCGGAGAAGATGCATATTTCCTGGCATGGACCACAACTCCATGGACACTACCATCTAACGTTGCACTTTGTGTAAACCCGGACGAGACTTACTGTAAAGTAAAAGCTGCTGACGGATATACTTATTATATGGCAGAAGCACTGTTAGATAAGGTACTTGGCAAATTTGCGGATGAAGAAAATGGCGTAAAAGCATATGAAGTATTGGATACTTTCCCAGGAAAGTCATTAGAGTACAAGGAATATGAGCCATTATTTGACTGCGCAAAGGAAATCTGTGAGAAACAGCATAAGAAAGGCTACTATGTAACCTGTGATACTTATGTAACCATGACAGATGGTACCGGTATCGTTCACATCGCACCTGCATTTGGTGAAGACGATGCCCAGGTTGGACGTAGATACGGACTTCCATTTGTCCAGCTGGTAGACGGAAAAGGAGAACTTACCAAAGAGACTCCATATGCCGGTGTATTTGTAAAGAAAGCAGACCCAATGGTATTAAAAGACCTGGAAGAAAAAGGACTACTTTTTGATGCACCAAAATTTGAACATGAATATCCACACTGCTGGCGTTGTGATACTCCTCTGATTTACTATGCAAGAGAATCCTGGTTCATTAAGATGACCGCAGTAAAAGAGGATTTGATCCGCAATAACAATACCGTAAACTGGATTCCGGAATCTATCGGAAAAGGACGTTTCGGTGACTGGCTTGAAAATATTCAGGACTGGGGTATTTCCCGTAACCGTTACTGGGGAACTCCGCTTCCTGTATGGGAGTGTTCCTGTGGACATCAGGAGTGTATCGGAAGCCGTGCAGAATTAGCAGAGCGCAGTGGCAATCCGGATGATGCCAAAGTAGAATTACATCGTCCATACATTGATGCAGTAACCTTCAAGTGCCCGGATTGTGGCGGCGAAATGCATCGTGTACCGGAAGTAATTGACTGCTGGTTTGACTCAGGAGCAATGCCATTTGCACAGCATCATTATCCATTTGAAAATGAAGACCTCTTTAAACAGCAGTTCCCTGCACAGTTTATTTCCGAGGCAGTAGACCAGACCCGTGGATGGTTCTATTCCCTGATGGCAGAGTCTACCTTATTATTTAATAAAGCACCATATGAAAATGTTATCGTATTGGGACATGTACAGGATGAAAATGGACAGAAGATGAGTAAGTCCAAAGGAAATGCCGTTGATCCGTTTGATGCATTAGAGACTTACGGAGCAGATGCAATCCGCTGGTATTTCTACATCAATTCCGCACCATGGCTGCCAAACCGTTTCCATGGAAAGGCAGTACAGGAAGGACAGCGTAAATTCCTTGGAACACTTTGGAATACTTATGCATTCTTCGTGTTGTATGCCAATATTGATGAATTTGATGCAACCAAATATACACTGGATTATGAGAAACTTTCCGTTATGGATAAATGGCTTCTCTCCAAACTCAATACACTGATTAAGACTGTAGATAATAATCTGGGTAATTATCGTATTCCGGAAGCTGCAAGAGCACTGGATGAATTTGTAGATGAGATGAGTAACTGGTATGTAAGACGTTGTCGTGAGCGTTTCTGGGCAAAGGGCATGGAGCAGGATAAAATCAATGCATATATGACTCTTTATACTGCACTGGTAACTGTATGCAAGGTAGCAGCGCCGATGATTCCTTTCATGACAGAAGAAATTTACCAGAACCTGGTATGCAGCATCGACAAGTGTGCGCCGGAAAGCATCCATCTTTGCGACTATCCGGTGGCAAACGAGAGCTGGATAGACAGTGAATTAGAGAAAAATATGGACGAAGTATTGAAAATCGTTGTTATGGGCCGTGCCTGCAGAAATACTGCAAACATCAAGAACCGTCAGCCGATTGGAAATATGTTTGTAAAAGCACCATTTGAATTATCCGAATACTTTACAGAGATTATCGAAGATGAGCTGAATGTAAAGAAAGTGACATTTACAGAGGATGTCAGTGCATATACTAGCTATACCTTCAAACCACAGCTTCGTACCGTTGGACCGAAATTCGGTAAATATTTAGGTCAGATTCAGAAAGCACTTGCAGAATTAGACGGCAACAAGGCAATGGCTGAGCTTAAGAGCACAGGTGCACTGAAACTTGACAGTATAAGCGACGAAGTTGTATTATATGAAGAGGATTTACTTATCACCATGACACAGCAGGAAGGTTACATGACAGAAGGTGATAATGAAGTGACCGTAGTTCTTGATACGAACCTTACTCCAGAACTTTTAGAGGAAGGAATGGTAAGAGAATTAATCAGCAAAATCCAGACAATGCGTAAGGAAGCAGGATTTGAAGTAATGGATAAAATTACTGTTTCTTATAAGGCAGATCAGAAAGTAAAAGACATCTTCGCAAAATATGGGGAAGAAATTGCAAAAGAAGTTCTGGCTGAGAGTGTTGTGGCTGATATGGTGAGCGGATATCAGAAAGAATGGAACATTAATGGTGAAACGGTTGTGCTTGGCGTGGAAAAGAAATAAGCAGAATAAAGATAAGGGAGTGGAGCCGACAGGGGCTTGCTCCCTTTTTGCACAAAAAACACCGGAATCGAAACAAAAGGAGAACATTATGAAAAGCAAAATGTTTGAAAAGGAAACCTTCAAAAAAGAGGTGGTTGAGAACGTAAAATACCTCTATCGTAAGACAATGGATGAAGCAAGCGAGCAGGAAATTTTCCAGGCAGTATCCTACGTTGTAAAAGATGTAATCATTGACCAGTGGCTTGCAACCCAGCAGGAATTTGATAAAGCAGATCCAAAGATTGTATACTATATGTCCATGGAGTTCTTAATGGGCCGTGCATTAGGCAATAACCTGATTAACTTAACGGTATACAATGAAGTGAAAGAAGCTTTAGAGGAAATGGGAATCAACTTAAATGCCATAGAGGATCAGGAGCCGGACCCGGCACTTGGAAATGGTGGACTGGGAAGACTTGCTGCCTGCTTTATGGAATCTTTGGCAACTCTGGGATATCCGGCATATGGTTGTGGAATCCGTTACCATTATGGAATGTTCCGTCAGAAAATAGAGAATGGTTATCAGGTAGAAGAGCCGGATAACTGGTTACAGAATGGATATCCATTTGAATTAAAACGTCCGGAATACAATTTCGAAGTAAAATTTGGTGGATATGTACGTGCAGAGGCACAGCCAGATGGAAGAACCAGATTCGTACAGGAAGGCTATCAGTCCGTAAAAGCAATTCCTTATGATATGCCAATCGTAGGTTATAACAATAATGTAGTAAATACATTGATGATCTGGGATGCAGAGCCAATGGAATGCTTCGAGCTGGATTCCTTTGATAAAGGGGATTATCATCGTGCAATCGAACAGCAAAACCTTGCAAAGAACTTAGTAGAAGTTCTCTATCCGAATGATAACCATATCGCAGGAAAAGAGCTTCGTTTAAAACAGCAGTACTTCTTTGTATCTGCCAGCTTACAGCGTGCGATTGCAAGATTTAAGAAGAATCATCCAGACATTCATATGCTTCCTGAAAAAGCAGTATTCCAGATGAATGATACCCATCCAACCGTAGCAGTTGCAGAGTTAATGCGTATCTTACTGGATGAAGAAGGCTTGGAGTGGGATGATGCATGGAATATTACAACGAAATGTTGTGCATATACCAACCATACCATCATGGCAGAAGCATTAGAGAAATGGCCAATCGAGATTTTCTCAAGACTGCTTCCTAGAATTTACCAGATTGTAGAAGAAATCAACCGTCGTTTTGTACTGGAAATCCAGCAGAAATATCCTGGAGACAACCACAAGGTTGAGAAGATGGCAATTATATATGATGGTCAGGTAAAAATGGCTCATCTGGCAATCTGTGCAGGATATTCTGTAAATGGTGTAGCGGCACTTCATACAGAAATCCTTAAGAAACAGGAATTAAAAGATTTTTACGAGATGTTCCCGGAGAAATTTAATAATAAGACCAATGGTATTACACAGCGTCGTTTCTTAATGCATGGAGATCCATTACTTGCAGACTGGGTAACCAAATATGTTGGAAAAGACTGGATTACAGACCTTTCCCGCATCAAGAGATTAGAGTTCTATGCAGATGATGAAAAGGTTCAGCAGGAATTCTTAAATATCAAATATCAGAACAAGCTGCGTCTTGCATCTTATATCGAAGAACACAACGGAATTGAAGTAAATCCTCGTTCTATCTTTGATGTACAGGTAAAACGTCTGCATGAGTACAAACGCCAGCTCTTAAATATTCTTCATGTAATGTATCTTTACAATGAATTAAAAGAGCATCCGGATATGGAATTCATTCCAAGAACTTTCATTTTCGGAGCAAAAGCAGCAGCAGGCTACCGCAATGCAAAACTTACCATCAAATTAATCAACTCTGTTGCAGATGTCATCAACAATGATAAGTCTATCAACGGAAAGATTAAGGTTGTATTTATCGAAGACTACAAGGTATCCAATGCAGAGATTATTTTTGCAGCAGCAGATGTCAGCGAGCAGATTTCTACTGCAAGTAAGGAAGCTTCCGGAACCGGTAATATGAAGTTCATGCTGAATGGAGCGCTTACTATCGGAACCATGGATGGTGCAAACGTTGAGATGGCAGAAGAAGTCGGCAAAGAAAACATGTTTATCTTCGGTATGAGCTCTGACGAAGTGATTGCTCATGAGCAGAAACGCGATTATGACCCAATGCAGATTTTCAACAATGATCAGGATGTCCGTAAAGTTCTGATGCAGTTAATCAACGGATTCTATTCACCAAATGATCCGGAATTGTTCCGTGACCTTTACAACTCACTGCTGAATACACAGTGCACACAGTACGCAGATACTTACTTTATTCTGGCAGACTTCCGTTCTTATGTGGAAGCACAGAAGAAGATTAATGCTGCATATGCAGATGAAAAAGAATGGGCTAGAAAAGCAATCTTAAATATTGCAGCTTCCGGCAAATTCTCATCTGACCGTACGATTCAGGAATATGTGGATGATATCTGGCACCTGAACAAAATCACTGTTACAGTAGATGACAAAGCAGAATAAAATTAAGAAATAAAAGCATAAGCATAAAAACAGAAAGAGGCAGCAGCCCGGCAGGGCGGCTGTCTTTTTCTGTTCAAACAAATCAATTCTGCTCTTCCACAAGACTGCTATAGATTATGTTTTCGGGTTATGTCTGCCGGAAAAAATTTACTTGTATTCAATGGGCTTATTTGTTACAATCAACACAAAGCATATATTCTGATTTTCGAATGGCGAAAGCCAGTCTAAATTTCTAGTATCAATTCAATGAATTCTATGCTTTTAAATTCTAATTACAATTAATAAACGCATAGTGCATTGAATAGGCGGAAGTTTAGGAAAATATGAGATATATGCAATCCTGCTTTTCACTGCATTATGGGAAAAGGAGGAAAAATGAGAACTTTAGAAGAACTGAATCTGGTGGATGACTTTTTAGTAAACAGCTTAACCAGTCACAAAATTTATGGGGAACAGTCAGCGAGGTATATTTTGGAATGCATTCTGCATCGACAGATAGGAAAGCTTACGGTAGTGCCGCAGCGTTTCTTTTGCGGAGAGAATTTGGAAACTCACGGCATCCGGCTGGATGTATATCTGGATGAAGAGAATGGAGAAATCTTTGATATAGAACCGGACCAGAATGATGGGAAGAACGAGATGGCAGCATTACCAAGAAGAGTCCGGTTTTATCATGCAAAAATTGATGCCGGAAATTTACCATCGGGCGAAACCTATGGAAGTCTTCGGAATGTTGTTGTTATTTTCATTACAACCTATGACCCCTTTGGACTGAATCGTATGGTGTATACAATCAAGAATTGTTGCATCGAGGTGCCGGAGTTAAAGTATGAAGATGGGGCGCAGACCATATTTTTGTATACAAGAGGAAGTGAAGGAAATCCACCGGATGAATTAAAACAGCTACTGCATTACATGGAGCATTCATCCGTAGAGAATGCTTCCACCGAGAAACTGAAAAAGTTACACCGGATGGTAACTGCAGTCAAGCGGGATGGAGAGGTAGGTCTTGCATATATGAAGAGCTTTGAGAGAGAAGAAAGAATTCGGAAACAGGGCGAAGAGGAAGGCAGAAAAGAAGGAAAAAAAGAAGGTCTGGAAGAGGGCGAAATAGTAGGAAAAACGAAAGAAGTTATAAAGCTTGGACGCAGATTCGGGAAGTCAGAGAAAGAAATTATTCTATTGCTGCAGGAGGAACTGCAGATAGATAAAGATAAGGCAGAAGATTTCCTGAAAAAGTATGATAAGTAAGACGATTAGAAAGAATGTGAGAATTACAGCATGAGCAACAAATTGGCGAAGCATCAGAAACAAAAAGAACGATTAACCGGAAAGCAGAAGAAAGTTCTGTTCTGGAGTTGCTTTACTGCTTTAAGCATAGCTTTTCTGGCGGTTTGGTTAAACGTATTTTTGACGTCGAATGCATTTGACAGGCAAATGGAAGAGATGGTATTAGGGGAAGATTATGATAGAGAAGATGTAGTGATAACGGATAAAAGGATCGAAGATGCTTCGGCAGATAATGCCATATCTCAAAATTATTTCTTCTATTATCGTGGTGGCAAAACGAATGAATATAATAAGCGGATGCAGGTGCCGGGAAGTGTATATGCTGAATATAAAGTGGGGGATACCATAACTGCATATACCACAGATCATATAAAATATTCTTATAATAAAGCGGGCATTCTTCCAGATAAAAAATATAGGAACAATGAATTAATGAAAGCAGCCGGAGTGTTGCTGGGAGCTGCAATAGGTTTCCTGAGTTTGTGGGGCTTATTAAACAGAAAGATAAATTAAAAACTATTATTTCAGGAGAATTAAATTTTTTTGTATAATAATTATTATGGTTTTGATACAGAGAAATATATGAATAACTAAATGAATATATTATGCTTGATGAGAGGTGAGAACAATTTGAAAGTTTACTATTTAGCGCTATCATTATTTTTAACGTTCTTCTTCGCACATCAGATAACGCATGTAATGTGCTTTGGCAGATATAGAGATAAAAAATGCAAAAAGAAAAAATTTTATTTTATCTATGGATTTTGGGTGGCATTTTTTGGAATATTGTGTACAATGATGGGTTCGGCATCAGGGGTGGATCATACATTTGATTATGGAATGAACTCCTTAGAATTGTATTTGGGCAAAAAAAATTATTTTGAGGGTAATGTTATTTATGCGGAAGATGACTATAAGCATAATGGTGATTTTATACTAGAGTATTATGTAAAAAATACAGAAGACATAGAAATAATATCAAAACAAATTGTGGAAGAAAATGTATTTATATTTAGAGATTACAATTTAAGTGATATAAATGTTGTATGGAAATCGGTTGATGATGAGCTTTATGTTTATGGAGATGATGAACTTTATGCAACTATAGATGTGGAAAGAAAAGGTTTGCTAGTGAAATTAAGTTTTCATTGGAATCAAGAAAAACTGAATCAAAACATAGAAGGGCGATAAGATGACAACCATTAAATCAAAATATAAAGGCATTGTGGATAATCTGCAATGCCCTTTGTTACATTCCACAGTGTATCTTTATAAATTTTTTTGCGACATAATAACAGAAGGAATAGAGTTCTATATCACAACAGAAAAATAGTCTATTAAAGAATCTTTATCGAAGAGTGTGTGAAACTTTTTCTGTAAATAGCTTATAGTAGCAAGGTCTTCTATGATAAAATAAAATCATAGGAGGCCTTTAATTATGGCAAGAAGAGAAAAGAAACCAGTACACAAAGTAGTAATGACAGAGGGAAAACGAAATATCATTCAGCAACTCCTTCAGGAGTATGATATCGAAACTGCTGAAGATATCCAGGATGCTCTCAAAGATCTGCTCGGAGGAACCATCAAAGAAATGATGGAAGCAGAGATGGATGATCATCTTGGCTATCAAAAATCCGAACGCTCTGATAGCGATGATTATCGTAACGGATATAAATCAAAGCGAGTAAACAGCAGCTATGGAAGTATGGATATTGATGTTCCGCAGGATTGTAAATCAACGTTCGAACCGCAGGTAGTAAAGAAACGCCAGAAGGATATTTCTGATATCGACCAGAAGATTATATCCATGTATGCGAAAGGTATGACAACCCGGCAAATATCAGAAACCATTGAAGATATCTATGGTTTTGAGACATCGGAAGGATTTATTTCAGACGTCACAGATAAAATCCTGCCTCAGATTGAAGACTGGCAAAATCGCCCGCTGGATGAGGTATATCCGATCCTCTACATAGATGCTATTCACTATTCTGTGCGCGACAATGGAGTAATCAGAAAGCTAGCTGCATATGTCATTCTGGGCATCAACACGGAAGGGAAAAAGGAGGTTCTTTCAATCACTGTAGGCGATAATGAAAGCTCCAAATACTGGCTGTCCGTATTAAATGAACTGAAGAATCGTGGGGTAAAGGATATCCTGATTATCTGTGCTGACGGTCTTAGTGGTATCAAAGAGGCAATCGCAGCTGCATTCCCGAAAACAGAGTATCAGAGATGCATTGTGCATCAGGTAAGAAACACTCTGAAATACGTTCCGGATAAGGACAGAAAAGCGTTTGCTGCCGACTTAAAGACAATTTACCATGCTTCCGATGAAGAAAAGGCTAGACTGGCTCTGGATCGCGTCAGCGAGAAATGGACCTCAAAATACCCGAATTCCATGAAACGCTGGTATGACAACTGGGATGCAATAACGCCGATTTTCAAGTTCTCTCCGGATGTCAGAAAGGTCATTTACACAACCAATGCTATCGAAAGTCTGAATTCCACCTACCGGAAACTCAACCGACAGAGAAGCGTATTTCCAAGTGACACAGCTCTCCTCAAAGCTCTGTATCTGGCAACTTTCGAAGCTACCAAAAGATGGACTATGAGCATTCGAAACTGGGGACAGGTCTATGGCGAGCTTAGCATTATGTACGATGGAAGACTCCCGGAATAATAGAATCTGTTAGTATGACGGGAAGGACGTTTTTGACGTCCGCTCTTGACATGCTCGAAATCATGTCGTATATATAAATCAAGAGCTGGAAGCCTATTTTAGCACTTCCAGCTCAATCATTATCATAGAAGATTATTGTTTACAGACTTTTTTTCATAGTCTCATATGTATGGAATGTAATTACAAATTTCCTTTGATGGAGAAAAAATCATTCATGCCCTATGTTATATAGTTTTTGTATGTTTTCAGGAAGACGCCTTTATATAGTTCGTTTTGCCTTCCTGATAATGTTCTTACACATAGGCGTGTAAGGAATGGTGTTCCTTGATTTTTTTCATACGCCAAATCCATGACGTCGATGAAGATAATCTTGATGTCAGTAGTGCCATTCAGTTCAATGATTCTATCGATATATTTTGCTCTCGTGATTGTTTTTATATAGTCCCCCACTTTTAAAAACACAATTTTTTTATTTTTTGAAAGTGGAAACTATGTAAAGGCAACCCGAAGGCTGCCCGGACATCAAAGCCTATAGAAACGCTCAGAGGCTGTTTTACAGTGGGGAAAAAGAAAAAATATCAAAAAATTGATGATTAATGGTGAGCTTGTGATAGAATGAAAAAAGAGAAAAGCAGAAAGGATGTAGTTGTGGAGAATATTTGTTATGATTAGAAAGTTGCTGAACACAGATATCGATAGAGTTGCTGACATATGGTTAAAGACAAATCTGAAAACGCATTATTTTATTTCCAATCAATACTGGAAAAGTAATTATGAATTAGTGAAAGAAATGATGTCACAATCCGAAGTCTATGTGTTTGAAGTGGATAAGATGATACAAGGATTTGTAGGACTAAATAATGAATATATTGAAGGTATTTTTGTTTCTGAAGAAATGCAGTCATGCGGCATAGGTAAGCTTTTATTGAATTATATTAAGGATAAAAAAGATAGATTACAATTAAATGTATACCAGAAGAATGCCAGAGCAATTTCTTTTTACCAAAGAGAAGGGTTCATTATTCAATGTAAAGGTTTGGATGAAGCTACTGGTGAAAAAGAATACACCATGCTATGGAAACAAAAATAGAAATCAAAATTTGACGGAGTGACAATATATGAAGTATTTATATTTGCATGGACTAGGGCAAAAACCAGACAGTTGGAATAGAGTAATAAAAGAAACGAAAGTATCGAAAAGCAGTTGCAGTTTGAGTTTATCAGAGCTGTTAGAAAGGAAATCTGCTACATATAAGGAATTATATTCAGCATTCTCATCAGAATGCGACAAGGAGAACGAAGAAATTGTCTTATGTGGGCTTTCTCTAGGAGCTGTTTTGGCACTTAATTATGCGATAGACCACCCAGATAAAGTAAAGGCACTCGTATTAATTGCAGCACAATATAAAATGCCCCGAAAATTATTGAAAGTTCAGAATATGTTGTTTCATCTTATGCCGAATTCGGCATTCAATAAAATGGGCTTCAAAAAAGCAGATGTTATTAACCTATGTGGTACGATGGCTGAATTAGATTTCAGTGGCTCACTGCATAAGGTGTCTTGTCCGGTATTAATCGTTTGTGGAGAGAAGGACAATGCAAACAAAAAAAATTCAAAAGAACTTTGCCATTATCTGAACAATTCCTACTTCCATGAGCTTATGAAAACAGGTCATGAAGCAAACATAGAAGCCCCGGAAGAGTTGGCGATTGTGTTGCAAAGATTTTATGATAGTATCAGTTAACTTCCTGCTTGTGAGGATTGCACCATTTGTTCTTATTGCATCTGTAATTGGAGTTGTAATCATTATATAAAAGAAGTTAAAATGGAAGCAGAACAGGAAAAGAAAATTAATAAAAAGATAGGAAAAACAAACTATGAAAATCGAACATATTGCATTATATGTAAATAATCTGGAAGAAGCCAGAAGTTTCTTTATGAAATATTTTGATGCAAAATCAAATGATGGATATCATAATTTTCAGACGGATTTCCGCTCTTATTTTCTTTCATTTGATGATGATACACGTATAGAGATTATGAATAAACCAGAAATGTCGGATTGTCCAAAAGAGCTTACTCGTACCGGCTATGCACATATTGCTTTTAGCGTAGGCAGCAAAGAAAAGGTTGATACTTTGACGGCAGAGTTAAAGGCAGATGGTTATGAAGTTGTCAGCGGTCCAAGAAAGACTGGAGATGGTTATTATGAAAGTTGTATTGTTGCATTCGAAGATAACCAAATTGAAATTACAGTCTGAAAAATAGGAGGGCATAAATCGGAAATTGATGAGTTTCAGTGAGATTGTGGAGGAAATATGAAAATATTAGTGATAAACTGTAGTCCTGTCAGAAATGGAGCTACTGCAGAAATTGTCGATCTTGTTAAAGAATATGTGGAGGAGGACAATATTGTAAAAACGGTATGTATTGATGATTTTGAAATAAAGATGTGTAAAGGCTGCCGTAAATGTCATGAAACAGCGGAATGTTTCCAAAAAGATGATGTAGTGAAATTAATGGAAATATATGATTGGGCGGATAAAATTGTTTCAGTTTCCCCGTCTTACTGGGCGGATATTCCAGGACAATTTAAAGTGTTTATAGATAGATGTACACCTTGGTGCAATACACATGAACCGCATGCAAGCCTGCAAAGTGGAAAAATGGGATATACGATTGCTTTAAGAACAGGTCCTAGTATGCCAGAATGCGAAAGAATTATAAGTAGTATAGAACATTTTTACGGACATTTGGAAATTGAAGCTTGCGGAAAATTAGGATTATGTGGAATAGAATATAAAGAAAATTTAGCAAATAGGCAGGATGAAATAAAAAAATTCTGTGAGATAATCAAAAAGTAAGCAATGCAGGAAGAGAGGAAAAACCTTGATTCCTGCATTTTTATATGTACTAAACCAGGAGTAGAGTGCAAAAATATCGAAATTCATATAGAATGAAGGCATCAAAATATCAGGGAGGAGAAGAAGTCCGGCAAACGGACGAGGATGGGTATGGATAAAGAAAAAACAGGCGAATATATCAGAAACCTTCGGAAAAAGAAAGGCTGGACACAAATGCAGCTTGCAGAACAGCTTCATATTTCAGACAAAGCAGTTTCGAAATGGGAGCGCGGAATCTCATTTCCGGATATTGAATTGATGGAGGAGCTGGCACAGGTATTTCAGGTGGATGTTGCTGACATTATCCGGGGAGAAGAGGCTGGCAGGGCAGAGCATACGGTAAATGAGCTGGTAAAAGATACTATAGATATTGCAAAGAGGGAGAAAAAAAGACAGATACGAAAGTACCGGTGGGTGTTGTGTATTCTGTTTGTGCTATTTGGAGTTTTAATCGGATACAGTGTAGAGAACATTCAGAAAAATTATATTTTAGAATATCATTTATGTATGAATGCAGTGGTTGAATCGAAGGGTGAGGTGATTTATGTAAGAGAGACAGATGCAAATGGAAAAAATCCCGGAAAGGTATATCGTCTGGTGCAAGATGATGCAATCCCGGTAACATTACCGGATGGAAGTGCCGGAAGTTTTAAAGATATTAAAGAAGGACAACATATTCAAATCTGGTATTTGGGACACCGGGTATTATGGAAAAATGCATGGATAACGGGCGTAGAAGAAGTAGAGATTACAAAGGAGGTTAAAAAAGATGTATAGAATAAAAAAGTAATTTGTTGTGTGATAGTATTGGCAATATTGGGGAGTATGCCAGTAAATGCAAAAGAAGTATTACAGAATGAAAATGAGGCATGGGATATAGAAAAAGGAAACGCAAGAACTATATTAATAATTACAAAAGATGTTTGGAGTCCTTCTGATAGAGTGTGTGTACGGGCAACATTACAGATTCAAGATTCATATGGCCAGATAGTGGGAATATCAAATGTAGAAATATGCGGCTCGTTAGCAACAGGAGTATCAAATATGAAAGCAAATACCTTCAAATGAGGTTGTTATACTACCATCATTACTTAATTACGGTTGCAAAAAAATAAGCTAAAAAGAAATATTCACTTGTAAGGACAATCTTATAAGTGGATATATTTTTACTGATATTTTTCAAAGTAAAGGTAACGATTTGTTACTTTAGATATGAAAAATTACCGTAGAAAATAATTTAATGCTTTTTTGATAGATTTTTCCAATAAAGTATGCTATCTTAGTTTTATATATGGATAAACAAATGTGATAAAAGATCAATAATTTACAAAGGAAGGGAAAACTATCATGGAAAAGCTCAAAAAGCGTATAGCTAACTTAAAGGTTGCAGGAAAATTAAAAGTATATCGAATGACAGTGCTTGTTATGACATTATTTTTAGTGTTGGTGGCACTGATCTCGACATTAGTGATCCGTTCAAATATAGAGAAGATTACGGAGGTCTGGTCTCCGTCATTGGGATATCTGCAGGATTTAGAGACAATGACTGCGAAATACAGAATCAAACAGTATCAGCATCTGGTAGAATCAGATGATGCAGTCATGAACTCCTGCGAAGAAGAAATCCAGAAGCTGGAGAGTCAGATCCAGGATACCAGTGTGAATCTGGATGCAATCATGTCCGCAGACAGTGATGCTCAAAAAGGACAGGATGATTACAAAGCAGCAAGCACTGCATGGAAAGAATACAGGGCTGCTTCAGATGAAATCCTGAAGTTGAGCCGTGAGGGTAAACAGCAGGAAGCATCGAAGCTGATGACCGGAGAGGTGTATGAAGAATATAAAGCTTTTGCTGAAAAATTAACTATATTACGTGACGAGTTCCAGGCAGAATTAGATCAGGCAAAGACCATGGCCAATGTATGCACCATCATCATATTTGTCGTGATCGTGGCAGCAGGTCTTGCGATTGCTGTAGTGACGACACTGATCGGAAAGATCATTACCAATTCCATTACCGAGCCGGTAGAACAGATAGAGGCAGCAGTTGCCAGCCTGCGTAAGGGCGAACTGTCTAATGTAGAAATGCTTACCT
>ENA-OXYB01000328-OXYB01000328.1-human-gut-metagenome-genome-assembly--contig:-NODE-328-length-15242-cov-9.506815_pt1 | contig 15242 bp, 16 predicted proteins | sample MGYA00244941_ERZ652754 | MGnify/ENA primary metagenome ERZ652754 (study PRJEB26926, sample SAMN06164654) | human gut metagenome | biome: ENVO:00009003; feature: ENVO:2100002; material: ENVO:00002003... | reverse complement strand
TATTCCACTCCATGCAACAGATCCAAGTGAATGGGTCATTGTTGAAAATACGCATGAGCCACTTGTTGACAAAGAGACATTTGAAAAGGCACAGGAAAGAGTAAAGGAAATCTCGGATGCTTATTTTGCAAAAGAGTTTACAAAACACCCACCTAATGAAAAGAATTTACTAAAGGGAAAAATTGTATGCGGAGACTGTGGCAAGGGAATGAGACTTTCTCCAAGAACAACAAAATCGTATGTATATTTTTGTGGAACTTTTTCAGATGGTATTAATCCGGCATGTTCAAGACACAAAATTGATCAGGAGGATATCAACAAAGCTGTCTTTGCTCAGATTTCAAATCATATGCGTTGCTGTATTGACGCATTAAGAGTAATAAGGGAATTAAATGCAAGAAGCAACGGACTGAAAAAATACGATGTGTATGAAAAAGCCATTACCAGACAGCGCAGGGAACTGGAGAAGGTAAACCGCAATTTCTCTGAGTTATATGGAGATTATTCAGAACATTTGATTAATGAGAGCGAATATCTGACATTAAAACAGCAGTATCTTTTAAAAAGCGAAGCTTTGAAGAAGGAGATTGATAATCTTTTAGTATCTCAGAACCTGTATTCAAAGAATTATAAGATTGATGAAGACTGGGAAAACCTTATCAATAAATATCTGAAATGCAGAAAGCTTAACAAAGAGCTGGCAGATGCATTTGTTGACAAGGTACAGGTGTTTGAAGATGGCAGAATTTCCGTAAATCTGGTTTATGATGATTGTCTGGAAGAACTGTTACAGGTAAAGAATAAGAGAGAAGGTGATTTGTATGAGTAAGATAACTGCTATGTATATTCGCCTTTCTATGGAAGATGAGGATGTATCATTAAATCAGAAGGAGGAGAGTAACAGTGTATCCAGTCAGAGGGAATTGTTAGAAGCATTTATTGGCAATCATTCGGAGCTTAAGGATACGAAGGTACAGGAATACTGTGATGATGGATTTACCGGAACAAAATTTGAAAGACCGGATTATATGAAGCTTATGGAGGATGTCCGGGCTGATAAAATATCCTGCATTGTTGTAAAGGATTTATCCAGACTCGGAAGGGATTATATTGAAGTCGGTAGTCTTCTGGAGCAGATATTTCCACTTTATCAGGTACGGGTTATTGCAGTTAATGACAATTATGACAGCGATAATTATGATGGTTCCACGGGCGGTATGAATGTTGCGTTTAAGAATTTAATCTATATGCTTTATAGCAGGGACTTGTCCAATAAAGTCAGCTCTGCAATGCACACGAGGATACTGAAAGGTGAGAACATCAGTGGTCAGTTAAGGTATGGGTATGTCAAAGACCCAAATGATAAGCATAAGATTATTGTCGATCCGGAAGCAGCAGAAGTGGTTAAGCTGATATTTGAACTGACCGCACAGGGCAAAAGCAAAACGGAAGTGGCAAATTATCTGAATGCTCAGGGTATTGATACACCATCCGCATACAAAAAGAGAAAAGGAAGCAGAAACTTTTTCCATGCAGTTGAAGTAAAAAGTCTGTGGAGTACTTCTTCTATCCGGGATATATTAAACGATGAAGTTTATCTTGGAAAACTGATATGGAATAAAACTAAGAAGAGGATAGGTAGCAATAACACTTCAAGCTATGTTCCTAAAGACGAATGGATGGTGATAGAAAATTGCCATGAACCCATTATTGCTCAGGAATTATTTGATATGGCACACGCTAATTCAAAAAAATGTGTTCGTTCAAAGCGTGGTAAGAGAAACTATAATCCATTTTATTATTGTGGTGTGTGTGGCAGAGCTTTAGCACCCAGCAAAAGGGTAAAAGGTGACATTCTTCTTTGTTACTCGTCCAGAATTGAGGAAAATTCTCCATGCAAAAGCAACAGGGTGGAAATTGCCAAGGTTGAAGATGCAATCATGAAAACTGTAAATATGTATGCAACAGTTTATCTGGATGAGAAAGGAATAAAGAGAGCCGGTAAATCGAAAGAAGTATCTTCGGAAGAAAAGCTTGCAGTACTCGAAAAGAAGGTGAAGAGCCTCAGCAGTAAAAAGATGATGTTGTATTCTGATTATAAGGATGACAAGCTCACAAGAGAAGAGTATGTCAAGCGTTCAAAGGCGATGGTGGAACAGATTGATGAATTGCATCAGAAAATCGAGCAGCTTAAATCGGAACTGCCGACAGAAGATAATTCTGCTGGTAAGTTTGAGACACAGTTAGAAAATATCATCAATATGGAATCTTTTGACAGAGAGAAAATCCAGAAGGTAATCAAAAAAGTGATTATCAATGGAGAGGACAATATAGAGATTGTATGGAATACAGATGATCTATTTTTCAAGTAAGATGGATGGTTACAGAGTTTGGAGTGCCGAGAAAATGTGGCACTCCTTTCTTCTGCAAGTATAAATATTGCTTTCAATATACTGCAATAGCAGGTATAATGGGAAGTGATATTTGAGGGTACAAAAAAATCAATTTTTTTTTGGTCTGGAGTTGACACGAGCAGGTTTGTCAGTTCCAGATTCCAGTATGCTGATTATTTTGGCGAATGAACTGGATACTACTGTAAGTGAATTACTTGGAGAACCTGTAGCAGAACCGACTACCGATGATTTAAAGATTCTTTCTGAAAAATTAGAAGTTATTAATTTGCAGCTTGCAAAAAGAAGTATAACAAAGGTAAAAACGATTCGATGGATTCTTATTTCATTGTGTGCGGTTATAGTGGTAATATTTATCGCACTTGCATCTACGAATAGTTTTTATTTGAATTGGAATTACAATGATCCTGAGTTGGCAGTGGCAGGAACAATACTGCATGGGTTTGAATTCTTGTTTGTAAGACTCGCACCGATTGTTTTTTTGACTTCGGTGGTTGGAGTTGTGGTGACATATAAGAAAAGATAAATCCCAGTTTTGATTTGACTTAATTCATAACATTTATTAACTGTTATATCTTATCCTCGTGAAGTCCGCAACCCCTTGAAAATGCTAAATTTGTAGCGAGTGAGTTTGCCCTTACGCTTTCCCTTGTGTTATATCCTTTTCCCTCATGTTACGAATGCTCACAAGGGCAAAATTAAGGGAAAGAAAATCCAGTAACAAATTATAACATGAAATGAAAATGGCAGGAAGAACGGATTGAAATGCTTTCAAAACTTTTAGAAAATTAAGGAAAGGACAGATAAGATATGAGATTGATTTATGCAAGATATAATCCGCAATGTAATAGCATAGATGTAACCACGTTTGAAAATGTAGTGCTTAGAATTGATTGCAATAAGGCAGAGGAAGGATTGAGAACTACTCCCGGCTCCCAGTGTTCGTTGAATGCTTTGGCTATTGATAATCCATTAGAATATGCAAGATTATACTTGGATGGAGAAATGCAAGTATGGGTTGATGCAGAGGATCGTTTAGATACGTGGTGATTTTGCTAATATAATATCATGATAGAGGTCTAGTACTAAAAATTCCAGAAAAATATATAGAACGTACGGTTATTCCATAATAAGAGGCAGGAATCTTAAGTTTCTAGATGTTTGAATTTTGCCTTAAGGTAAATAGAGAGGACACATTGATTTTTCAGTGTATCCCCTCTATTTAAAATTATTTTTAAATAGTTCTTGCACAAAAACAAATAGCATGCTAAAATCTATTTAAAGAAAGTTTTAAATAGGTAAAAGATATGGGAGAAACTAACATTTTTAAAGTATTGGCAGATAGCCAGCGAAGAGACATTCTTATTATGTTGAGAAATGAACGATTAAATGCCGGAGAGATTGCTGAAAAATTACAGATTACACCGGCTGCTCTTTCTTATCATTTAAAATTACTTAAAAACGCAGACTTGATATCTGAATATAAAGAGAAAAACTTTGTTTATTATGAAATCAACACTACGGTTTTCGATGAATTAATTATATGGGTTAACCAGTTTGGAGGAAAAAAAGTATGAAAAAAATAATGTGGATAGTAGCAATGATACCAGTTGTAGTTACAAGTGTTGTACTACAGTTTATGCCTGATATTATACCTATGCATCATGACTTGGAGGGAAACACTGACAGATGGGGAAGTAAAACAGAAAGCTTTATTTTTCCGGTAATTATTTTGTTTATTACACTGTTTTGGCACTTGCTAATCTATGTGTTTGAGAAAAAATCAAAAAATGCAAATACAGAAAAGGAACAGATGGAAGCAAAATCTTCTGCAAAGGTATTATGTGTTGTAGGAATTTCGCAAGCAATCATGTTCGGGATTATGCATTATTTTATTCTTTATTCTTCTTGGATACAGGCAAATGCAGGTGGTGAACATGCGGTTATTGACATTGCAAAAGTTTCATGTATTTTGTGTGGTATTATATTTATTGTATTAGGAAATTTTATGACAAAGGCAAAACGAAATGCAGTAGTGGGAGTTCGAACCGTTTGGAGTATGCACAATGATAATACATGGAGAAAGAGTAACCGCTTTGGTGCAATATGTATTATTATTACGGGGTTATTGACTATCATTACAACCGTATTTACAAGTGGGATGACTGGCACAATCTTTATGTTGATTTATTTATTATTAGCAACAATTGTAACTGTGGTATACTCAAAAAAGATATATGATAAGGAAATAAAAAAATAATTTGTATCTTTATGCGAGAGGGTGAAATTCCAGTCTTTTACGGAGAGATAACAAACGAAGGGAGGCAATTGCCTCCCTTCGTTTGTTATCTACTCCTTCCACGGTTTGGTGGAGAATATGGTCTTGTTAACTCTCGCTCCTTTATGTCCTGTTTCTTAGATATAAGCCTATCGTGTAGAGACTGTGGCTTTTCTCCATACCGTTGTTTCCAATTCTTAAGGCTGTCCTGATAATCCCCATAAGCTGTCTCTGACTTATGAAATGCTTTGTAGAAGGCTTCCGCATTCTGATACCCGTATTCCTTTACGATATGGGATAATCGGGCTTTCATTCGGGAAATACGTTCCTCCAATCCGGCTATCTCTGTTGAAAGTTCGGAACGCCTTTTTGTTTTGAAGATACCTTTGCTGTCGGACAGTTCAATTTCAAGGTCACTTCGCTGTTTCTCGAGTGCAAAAATTGCTTTATTCTGTTCTTGCAGCTTTTGATAAATTTCGCATAAGTGCTTGTAAGAAACTGCTTCCGGTGATGGCTGTGGTCTTGGCGGTATGGCAGGCTTTGGTGTATCTGTCTGCTTTCTGCTTTCTTCTGGTACAGCTTTCTGCTCTTTGAAATCTGTGTTCTCCGGTCTTGCTTCAAGCTCTTTGGAAATTACTTTATCTGCAAGCTCCAGAGTTTTGAGAAATACTTTGGAGATTAACAGTTCTAATACTGCAATGGCAGTACCGATAATGGAAGATAACAGATTCGGTCTGTTTCCGTAAAGCCATACGGATTCCACAATCTTGTCCGTTATCCGTTCCTTTTTTATCTGCATGATTTCTGACTTGGAAACACCCGTTACAATCGCTCTGTCAACAGTCTGATTCCACAAGGTGCGTTTACTGTTGTCTGCCTCAATCTCGGTGGCTTTCGGATTGTTCTTACCAATCTTTTTGGTGGCAAGATACATACCGCCACGCTCAAAAACTTCTAACCGCTGGCTTTTATCCCACACATACTGATTGATAAGATTGGTATAATCCTGCTTGACGGTATCAAGGAAATTTTCAGCCTTGAAGTGTTTATCCTTAATGGAGAAAATCTGTCTTTCGTATACCTCACCTTTGTGAATCACCTTACACCTTTTACGGATATTTCCTTCTTCATCAAGTATCTCTTTCTTGGTGCGTACATGATTTCCCTTTTCGTCATAGAACATATTGCGGGTGGCAACCTTTTCTATGGGCTGTTCCAAGAGTGTACGCTCCGAAAAAATGAGATGGATGTGATAGTTGGTTTTCCGCTTATTGTGATGCAGGGCTGCGATACAGTCCGTTCCGTAAGTCTGTCTGAAATGGTCTGTAAATATCTGCAACAGTCTGTCTGGAGGATACTCCGTAAAAGATTCCGGCAGGGCTATGATCAATTCCCTTGCCTCAATACATTTCCCCTCCGTACCGTTTTTTTTAAATTCTGCCTGATTATATTTTGCAAGGTCAGTCCAAAAATTACGGTCTGTGGTTTCATATACCGCATACAGATTTTCCTGCTTCTTTGGGCTTGAAATATAATAAATTCTTCCCCGGACATTGTGGAGCTTCGTCATCTGAATAAATGAATTTCTTGGCATGTGCTTCCTCCTTTCCGTATCTGCCAAGTACGAAGCTGCAAGAAATGAGGATGGGAAACTTTCTAATGTGAAAGTGAGTAGGCTACATAGGTAGCCTGTCTACGAACATATCCGCCTGTCGGCGAAAAGCTCCCAGCAGGGCGAAATACACAGAGTACAAATCGTAAGATTTGTGCGAGGGGTGTATTTCGCTCTCAAACGCCGAGGGCTTGTATAAAAAAGTTTCTTCCCCACTTCTTAAATTTCCGGTTGTATCTTAGAGGAAGCACATGGTATAATCTATTTGCGTGTAGGTATATCATGGCTTCGGTCAGATACATACCTTAGGGATGGTCTTAGGACTGTCCCTATTTAATTTGTCACATTTCTTGTGACAGCTCTGACATTTCCTTTGTCCCTTAAGTCCCTGCCTTCATTGGCGGTCATGAACTTTTCAAGCATATCCGTTTTGATAAGGACTTTCCGTCCTACCTTCAATACCGGAAGCTTTTTCCATTCTACCAGTTTCCGCAGGGTATTTCTGCCGATACCCGTATAGTCGGCAGCTTCCTCAATGGACAGTGCAATCTTCACTTCTGTCATTAAAACACCTCCTCTTGAATTGCATAATGCAATTTTGCAACTATGCCTACTATATAACTTTTATATCTTCTTGTCAAGCGTTACGAAATTTTAAAAGTAATTATTAACTTGCATATTGCAATGCTACTTTTGCTGTGTTATACTTTAGCCATACCGAAAAAGGAGGCGTATCAGAATGAAAGATAAAGAATTACGCAAGTTAATCGGTAGCAGGGCAAAACAACGCAGACTGGAATTAGGTGTCAACCAGCCTTATATAGCAGAAAAGATGGGAGTTACCGCTTCCACCATACAGCGGTATGAGGCAGGAACGATTGACAACACCAAGAAGCTTGTTCTGGATGGTCTGTCGGAAGCACTTCATGTATCAGTGGAGTGGCTGAAGGGCGAGACGGAAGAAATGACAAGTGATGTTACGGATAAAAGGGAATTACAGATTCGTGATACCATGACTTCCATTCTCTCCAAACTGCCTTATGATATGAAGGCAGACGAAGCGGATTTTTCCAAAGATTTACTGCTGCTGATGTTGAAGGAATACGAATTATTCGTTGATTCCTTTCAATATGCCTGTAAGAATTTTAAAGGGAATACGGAAGATGCCACAATTGCAAAAGTAATGGGGTTTGAATCCAATCAGGAATATAATGAGATTATGTTCCTTAGGGAAATCACCCATACGGTAAACGCACTGAACGACATGGGCGACATTGTAAGGCTCTATTCCAAGAATCCCGAAACGGCAGCCGTAAGGCTTGCAAATCTTCTTTCAGAGAAAGACTCCGAACCGGTATAGATTAGACAACCGGAGTTATGATATACTTACACGCAGAAAGCATTTCATCAGTTCCGATTGTCGATATCGAAAGGAGTAACGATTATGGCAAAAGGTTCTGTAAGAAAGAAAGGCAAGAAATGGTACTACCGCTTCTATGTGGAAGATGCAAGCGGTAATCTGGTGCAGAAGGAATTTGCAGGTACGGAAAACAAAAGCGAGACGGAAAAGCTGTTGAGGCAGGCAATGGAGGATTATGAAGCCAAGCGGTTTGTTGCAAAGGCTGAAAACATCACACTCGAAGAGTTGCTTGACCTGTGGGCTGAGGAAGAATTAAAGACAGGCACATTGAGTAATGGAACGGTTGGCAATTATCTTCAGACAATTGGGAGAATCAAACAACACCCTATCAGCAAAAGGAAACTGAAAACGGTGACTTCGGTACACCTGCAGGAGTTTATGGATTTGCTCTCATTTGGAGGCACTGTGGGAGATTTTATATCAAAAGGATATTCCATTGATTATGTAAGGTCATTTTCAGCAGTATTGCAACAGTCATTCCGGTTTGCGGTATTTCCGAAACAGTTTATTACCTTCAATCCAATGCAGTATGTGGTGATGAGGCATAAAAAGGAAGAAACAGATTTGTTTGCGGATGAAACAGCCACAGACAGAGACAAGGTTAAACCGCTTTCCTTTGAAATGTACCGGAAACTGATTGAACAGCTTGGAAAACGAAGTGGGGATGCGATTCTTCCGGTTCAGATAGCATACTTTACAGGTCTCAGACTTGGAGAGGTAGCAGGTCTGACATGGCAGGATATCAACCTTGAAGAACAGTATCTCACTGTACGCAGGAGCATCCGCTACAATGGTGCTACCCATAAGCACGAAATCGGTCCGACAAAGTGGAAAAAGATCAGGGTTGTTGACTTTGGCGATACCCTCGCAGATATTTTGAGGAATGCAAAAAAGGAACAGCACAAAAACCGTTTTCAGTATGGGGAACTCTACCAGCGGAATTTTTACAGAGAAGTAATGGAAAAGAATCGGGTGCATTACGAGTATTATCATTTGGGAATGACAGAGAATGTGCCGGAAGATTACACCGAAATCTTCTTTGTATGCTTAAGGGAGGATGGTTGTCTGGAACTTCCGGCAACCATAGAAACAGCCTGCCGGACAGCAGGAAGAAAAGTACCGGAGCTTGAAGGTTTCCATTTCCACACACTGAGGCATACCTACACGACAAACCTCTTATCCAACGGGGCTCAGCCTAAGGATGTGCAGGAACTGTTAGGACACTCAGACGTGAGTACCACCATGAATGTCTATGCCCATGCTACAAGGGAAACAAAGCGGACTTCCGCAAGACTTCTTGATAAAGTGGCAGGCAACGATTAAACAACTGAATAATGAATTTTCCCTTGTAATTATCCCATAAGGGCAAAAACAAGGGAAAAGGATACATATATAGAATTTTCAATGGCGGGAAGCCTTGAAAATAGGGGAAAGTTAAGAGAGTTAATAGATAAATTCCAGTTTGCCAACTTGCCCTTTGAGAGAGGAGAAATCCTTTTCTCAAAGCACTTTATGGATATCATGAATGGAAGCTATGCCCAAACACATTTCCCTTGCAAGTTATGGGATGCAGGAGAAAAGGGACTTACATTATCTGCTTTTGAATGGGAGGAGGATAGAAAAACGCTGATATATGGGCAGGTAGACTATATGTATGGAGAAGCACTTTATAAGCCTGAAATGAAAGAAGGAAATCCTATAAGGTTATATAGTTTGGATGAAATCACGGAGATATTCTGTAAATTAGGACTTCGTATTTGTAACAGCTTTGCTGATTTCAGTGGAAAGCCGAGTTCTGATAATGATATTCAATTGTTGGTTTATTCCATACGGGAATAAATCTTCATCAAATCTTTATTTTTCCCTGATAGATTATATTTCAGTAAGAAATGAAATATAGAAGGAAGGATAGTAAAGATGGAAATGATGTTACAGACACAAAATCTATGTAAATATTTTAGAAAACAGAAAGCGGTAAATAATGTTTCACTTAATATCGAAAAGAGACAGATTTATGGACTGCTTGGACCGAATGGCGCTGGTAAATCTACCACATTGAAAATGCTGACCGGTATGATGAAACCAACTGCAGGAAAGATTTACTTTGATGGAAAACTTTTGGATAGGAAAGATTTATCAAAAATAGGAGCGTTAATTGAAAATCCGCCTATTTATGAAAATCTTTCCGCCAGAGAGAATTTGAAGGTAAGACAATTATTGCTTGGTACAGATGAAAACAGAATTGATGAGGTCTTGCAGATTGTATCACTTACAAACACCGGAAAGAAGAAAGCAGGACAGTTTTCTTTGGGGATGAAGCAAAGACTAGGCATTGCAATGGCATTGCTTGGAGAACCGGAACTTTTGATATTGGATGAACCTACGAATGGATTAGATCCAATAGGCATCGAGGAATTACGAGAGCTGATCCGGTCTTTTCCGGAACAGGGAATCACTGTAATTCTCTCCAGTCATATTCTCTCAGAGGTACAGTTACTTGCAGATAAAGTCGGGATTATTTCAGGTGGAATTTTAGGATACGAAGGAGCATTAAAGCAGGGAAATAATCTTGAAGATTTGTTTATGAATGTGGTAAGAAAAAACCAGAAAGCAGGTGAAATCCATGGTTAATATTATAAAAGCAGAACATCAAAAAGCCAAAAGAACCATGCGAAAAAAGTTTATCTGGGGATTTCCTCTTCTTACATTTGTCATGGCATTTATATTTACTCTTGGGATGACAAATGCTTATGCAGAAAGTGTTTGGAACTGGTGGTATACACTTTTGCTGCCGGGGATGATTGCTCTATTTTGTTATCTTTCTGTGGCGCAGGAGAAAAAGATAAAATACTATCATTTAATGACTATTCCCACAGACAGAAGAAAATTGTTGCTGGGGAAAATTATTTATATTGGGTACATGATTTTGTTTTCTAATGTGATTGTGTTTGCAGGAGCAACGCTTGGAGGCTTTCTTCTAACGACACATGTTCCAGTTGGAGGAGCGTTGATTGCAGTATTGTTTCTGACGGTTTCTGAGTTATGGGAGATTCCGGTAGCTTTATTTTTAAGTGAACGATTTGGAATGATTGTAAACCTGTTCGTCTGCCTATTTATTACCGTCAGCGGTGTGGTAATATCACAAACCAGAATCTGGTATGTACTTGTTTCTGCAATCCCTATGCGAATGATGTGCCCGTTGCTTCATGTTTTACCAAATGGACTTGCCGCAGAAGCAGGGAATCCTCTTTTGGATACGGGAGTCATTGTTCCGGGAATGTGTCTCTCAATCATCTGGTTTGTTTTTGTAACGGTTCTGTTTTTGAAATGGTTTGAGAGAAGAGAGGTGAAATAAGATGATTGGAAGATCTCTTAATGCAGACTTGCGAAAGATGAAAGGAACATCTGTGATTCTGGCACACTTACTGATTCCGATTATAACCAGCGTTATATTTTTAATATATTACTTTTTTTCACCATGGAATGAAAATATGAAAGTGATTGCATTTTATCAGGCAATAGGAGCAGGACTTCCGGTACTTATTGGAATTTTTACAGCAAGTGTGATGGAACAGGAACAAAATGCAGGTGATTTTCAAAATCTGTTGTCTTTACCGGATAAACCTGCAGCATTTTTATCGAAACTGTTGATGCTGCTGGTTTTGTGTCTGTGCTCTATCCTATTGACAGCAATCATATTCGGAATTGGATTTGGAAGAATCGCATCAAGCGATATCGAAATCATGAAAGGATGTATATTTGCAGCATTGCTGCTGTGGGGAAGCAGTGTTCCACTTTATCTGTGGCAGCTGATTCTGGCTTTTCAGTTTGGAAAAGGGGTATCCATTGGAGCAGGGATTATATCAGGACTAATTAGTGCATTGATGCTTACCGGACTTGGAGATTATGTGTGGAAATATGTATTTGTCTGCTGGACGGGTAGAGTACCATATACTTATCTGCAATCTGTATTGGGAGAAACTAGTGTAGGTGAATGGTTGTCATTCATACCAGGTTGCTTAATATTTACAGGGATTAGTATGGTATACTATTTTTGGTGGGTAAACCGCTGGGAAGGAAACAGAATATCGGAATAGAATCGAGGGAAACTATGGCAAAAATACTGGCAGTTGATGATGAACCGGCAATTTTGGAAATGATAGAAAGCATTTTGAATAAGGATGGACATCTGGTTACCAAAGTAAGTAATCCACTAAAAATTAATATGGAAGAATTACATCGTTATGACCTGATTTTACTGGACATTATGATGCCTGGAATTGATGGCTTCGAATTATGCAAAAGAATCAGGGCACTTGTGGATTGTCCGATTTTGTTTCTTACGGCAAAAACGGAGGAAAACAGTCTGGTAAACGGACTTTCTTTAGGAGCAGATGATTATATTTCAAAGCCATTTGGAGTGATGGAACTTCGGGCAAGGATCAATGCACATCTTAGAAGAGAGCACAGGGAACATTCTGTCCGGATGGTTTTGGGGAGGGTCTGTATTCAAATATCTCAAAAGAAACTATTGGTTGATGATAAGGAACTTCCTCTTACGAAAGCGGAGTACGAAATTTGTGAATTCCTGGCTAAAAACAGGGGACAGGTTTTCTCGAAAGAACAGATTTTAGAAGAGGTCTTTGGTTTTGACAGTGAGAGTAATGACAGTACCATTATCACGCATATCAAAAATATAAGAGCAAAATTTGCGGATTATGATTATACACCGATAAAAACAGTCTGGGGGATTGGATATAAATGGGAAGAGTAAAGAGAAGCAATGCACTCAGCTGGATTTTTATGAGATATGTACTAGTCATGCTTGGATCATTAGTAGGTTTGGTGATTGTTGCTTGGCTGCTGCTGTACCTTTTGATTAGTGTGGGCTGTATCTATCCGGCGAATTATGCAGAGCAAAAGATTAATGAAGCATATGATACGATTTTACATGCGGATAAAGTAACTGCTGAGATGATTCCTGCACTTTGCGATTATGTAATCTTTTCAGAGAATGGAGAGAAAATAGGTGGAGATCTGTCAGAACAATACGAACAGATAGCATGGAATGTTGCAAAGTACGGAAACGCATCCGGGAAATATTTTTATAAAGTAATTGTAAGGGAAAATGAATATGTTGTATTGCAATATCGCCTGACACCTCAATATCATTCAGCTTTTTTGAGGGAGCATTTTATAGGACCACAGAATGTGATGAGTATTATGTCAGTGATTGGAGCGGTAGCAATTATCATCATTCCGTCCATACGTTTTGGAAAAAGAATCAAAAAGCAGATGCAGCCTGTATTAGACGCAATCAGACAAATAAAGGATCAAAATCTGGAATATGAGACATCCTGTTCCGGTATCAAAGAGTTTGATGACTGTTTATCGGCAATCGATGATATGCGAGATGCATTGCGAGAATCTTTAGAAAAGCAGTGGAAAACAGAGCAGGAAAAGAAACAACAGATGTCTGCTTTGGCGCATGATATTAAAACACCTCTTACGATTGTACGGGGAAATGCAGAACTACTTTCAGAGACTGAACTGACCATAGAACAGAAGAATAATATCACTTATGTTTTGAACGGCACAACACAGATACAAAGTTATGTAAAACAGTTGATAGATGTCACAAAATCATGGAATTGCAGTGATGTTACCTATACAACGGTGAGGTTAGAAGATTTTTTCGCAGATATAAAGGAACAGGCACTCGGACTGGTAGAAATCTATCACCAGAAAATAGATTGGAAGGCGGGACAAAGTGATAAAAAGGTAACGATTGCTTATGATCCAATGTTCCGGGCCGTAATGAATATGATTCAGAATGCAGTGGAGCATACAAAAGAAAATGGAATCATTTATATTGACGCAAAGGAGCAGGATGGCCGGCTGACATTCATTGTGGAGGATAGCGGATCAGGATTTACAAAAGAAGCATTATTGCATGGCACAGAGCAGTTTTTTATGGATGACACAAGTAGAAATGGCGAAGCCCATTATGGGATGGGACTATTTTTTGCAAAAACTGTGGCTGAAAAATATGGTGGAGGTATTAAACTTTCAAATTCTGAAAATACAGGTGGGGCGAGGGTAGAAATATTTTTCCTGAGTAGTCAAGAAACAAGCTAAATAAACCGCAATTAAGCTATGTAAAAGAAATTTTACATGCTTTTATCTAATATGTAAAAGCCTTTTGATAGACATTACTACTACGTTTGCTGTAATCTCATGGAAGAAGGAGGCATACAGAATTATGATAGCTGATAAAATTAAAAATGCTCGTACTATTCTTTATTACATAACTATCATTATAGTTGGGATTATATGCACATATAAGAAGAGAATAATATAACTTTTGTTATGATATCAAATGATTTTTTCATTTAATATAACATTGCATTGGATGAAAAAATGTGTTTGGAGATGAAAACATAATCGAATTGAAGGTTGACGATTCAAACATAAAAAGAGCTGGGTGGCATCTACCCAGCTCAATCTTCTACATGGAAGACATCTTCCACCAATAAATTAAAGTATTTAGAAATCCGTAGCATAAACTCGGCAGATGGGGTGCTGTCCCCACGTTCTATCCTGCCGACAGTTTTGGTGCTGAATCCGATAGCAGCGGCAAGGTCATCTTGGTAAATGCCACGCTGTTCTCGGATTTCTCGGATATTATTGCTAACCGCCATAAAAATCCCTTCTTTCAGTTCTATAGAATTTTCTTATTGTCAATTATGCAAAATGATGTGTCCGATAAAAAGGACTTGCAATTTTATAGGTAATGTCCTGTAATAGCAGAAGCATCAGATTTTCCAAGAACTTTTCCAAATATGTCTAAGCGGTCATTTTCACTAACCTTGATAGGTGCATACTTTTCATTAAGCAAGATAAGGAAGATTCCGTCTGTATCGTTTTGCAATTTTTTAATATAGGCTTCTCCGTTTAGAGCGAAGATGCCGATTTCTCCATTAGCAACAGATTCCTGCTGTAATACCCATGCAATCTGACCATCGTGGAATTCAGGTTCCATACTGTCACCACTAATACGGACACCGAAGGTAGTATCTTCCGGTAAGATAGATTCATCTATACATACAGTCTCTTTCGGTCCGTCTACAAGGAAGTTACCGGTTCCGGCTGATACAGCATTTTCAAAAATATCAATGCTTCGGAATGGAATTATCTTAGCAGTCTGCTTTTCATACATTCCGGATGCGTGGAGCAGATTAATATAATCCATAGCTTTTTCCCTGCCTTCATCAGTAAGTGATGAAAAAGGATCAGCAGGATTTACTCAAAAATATGCTTCATACATATTAGTAATACCAAGGATTCTACACACCTTGTAAAATATGGTAACGCTTGGTTCAGCAAGATTTCTTTCCCAGTTAGATATAGCTTTGTAGGAAATGGTAACACCTTCCTTAGCTAATTCATCAGCGAGATCCTGCTGGTGAGGTGACCCCTCAAAGTTAGACTTTTACGAGGCGACTTCGGTCGTCTCGTTTT
>ENA-OXYB01000326-OXYB01000326.1-human-gut-metagenome-genome-assembly--contig:-NODE-326-length-15334-cov-3.922115_pt1 | contig 15334 bp, 12 predicted proteins | sample MGYA00244941_ERZ652754 | MGnify/ENA primary metagenome ERZ652754 (study PRJEB26926, sample SAMN06164654) | human gut metagenome | biome: ENVO:00009003; feature: ENVO:2100002; material: ENVO:00002003... | reverse complement strand
CTAGTCGTCGGCAGCGTCAGATGTGTATAAGAGACAGGTCGGGCAGTGCGGGTTGAAATTCCGCTTTCCACTGCTGAAAAGCGCGCTGGCGTATGCTATCTTTTCGGCGCAAATGACGCCGTCGCTTTTTGCAATGGCGAATGTCGGGCCGGGGCGGCAAACCGACATCTACTACTATGCGTATGGCTGGCTGCTGCTTTGCTGGACATTCCTCTGGATCGGCTGGCTGCGGAACAGCCGCATCGGCACGAAAATCGACGCGGCGCTTTCGTACCTGACGCGCCATTCCGCCGGAATCGTCGGCATATTGTCGCTTGCGCTGGTGCTGACGCTGCCATCTGCGCATCCGACATCGGGGGCAGTACCGACAAGCGTCGCAGCGGCAAAAGCGCTCATCAGCGGCGAGGCACAGGCGTATCATCAGCAGTACACCGAAATCCTCCAAACGCTGCGTCAGCCCGGCGAGATTTGCGAAATCCCGGATGTTGTGGTCTGTCCGGCGTTCCTGAACCCGCTGGGACTGGCGGACGAGGGGCAGTCGGGCTACTGGGTGAATCAGGCGCTGGCAAACTATTTCGGGCATCAGCAGGTCATCCGCATTGAACAAACGCCATAAAGAAAGGGGACTGCCCGCGATGGACAGCCCCCATTTTTATGCCTGTGGGAAAATGCGTTTGTTAACGAAGAAAAACACCACCGCGGAAATTGTGCCGTTGAAGAAGAGCGTGCCGAGCGTGTACACCCAATCCGGCACGAACTTCGCCGCCACCGCGACCCAGATGCAGTTAATCGAGTTCACCAAGCAGGTAATCACGATGAACGCAAGCGCATACAGCAGCACCTGCCGCGCGAGATGCCCTTTGGCGCGGAAAACGTACTTGCGCTGAAGCGGAAAGTTCACGCATTCGCCAAGCACCATCGCCGTCATGTACGCGCACAGGTAAGGCAGCCCGCCATGCGCCGTGTCGTAGCCGAAGATGTTCCAGCGGAAGGTTTCGCCCAGCAGCGTCATTTCGATGCCGGGCCAGCCGAAGTCGCGCATTGGCAGAAAGGCGAATGCGCGCGGCAGAAAGAGCAGCAGCAGATATTTCAGCACTGTCACGACGCCGGAGACAATCAGGTACAGCCCGCCCTCGCGCAGCCACGCCGGGCAGCGGGATGAATGCGGCTGGCTTGTGTCCGCCATGAAAAGCCTCCTCAGCGATAGATTTTCCGCTCGTGAACGTCCTCAATGCCGGAAAGACGGTGGAAGAACGTGTTGATGATGTCGCGCCATTCACGGGCGTTGTGCAGCTGCCGCCCGATGCGCTCATCTACTAAAGCACGGTCAAAATCGGGCAGCGGCAGCGCTTTCAGGATGCTCGCGGCGCGCTCCACCCATTCATAGCCCTCAAAATGGTCGTCGTAAATCCGCTGGATCAGCGTCCGCCCGTCGCGCATCTTGAAGGTGTACGGCAAGCGGTGGAAGAAGAGCAGCAGCTCATCCGGGCAGGTCTGCGTCGATTCAAAGCGGCGGCGCAGTGCTTCCGGGTATTGCAGGACATAGCCCGTGCCGTCCGCCGTGCGGTCGATGCCAATGGCGTTGCGGTCGGCCTTGTGGTAAGTGCCCCACGCCTGATACTCGTATCCGTCGGGACTCGGCCCATAATGCTGGTTCGGCGTGACCATCCAGCAGATGCCCAGCGGTGCGGTATACTGCTCATAGGCGTGGCGGCTGCCGAGCAGCACATCCGCCAGCGCGTTCTCATCATCCGGCGCAAAACGATAGGTGAGGCGAATCCAGCGGTGGATGATATCGTCCGGCTGACAGGCATCGGGATCCCACGCCAGCGCGCCATATGCAAAGAAATTCAGCGCCGCGAAGGGATGCCCGGTCATGCACGCGTCATTGCCGAGGTTCGACACAGCCGCCATCGCCATGATGCTGTTGCGCGGCATGTCCGCAAAGAGCTCCTGCCACATTACCGGCATGGCGAAAATGTCAATCTGCTGACCCGTGTACTCCTGCGCCAGCTGCCATTCCAGCGCCAGATTCGTTTTGGGCATTGCCAGCAGGGTCGGGGAAATCGGCTCGCGGACTTGGAAGTCGAACGGCCCGTTCTTGACCTGCAGAATCACGTTGTCGTCGAACTGCCCATCCAGATAGACGTAATGCTCATATGCTGCCTTCGGACGGTCGGTCTTTTCATCGCGCCAGTCCTGCTGACAGTTGTAGACGAAACAGCGCCAGACCAGCATTCCGCCGAACGGTTTGAGCGCCCGCGCCAGCATGTTTGCGCCTTCCGCGTGATTGCGCCCGTAGGTGAACGGCCCCGGACGATGTTCGCTGTCCGCTTTGACGAGGAAGCCCGCCAAATCGGGAATCGCAGCGTACACCACTTCCGCCTGATGCTTCCACCACGCCTGCACGCGTTCATCCAGCGGATCAGCCGTCGGGATGCCGTGGCGCATCGGCTGTGAATAGTCGATGGAAACCATCAGCCGCACGCCGAACGGGCGGAAAATCGCCGCGAGCTTCGCCAAATCCGGCAGATCGTCCTCAATCAGCAGCTGCGCCGGGTCGTGCACGTTGACGTTGTTGATGCACAGCACGTTCAGCCCGACGGATGCCATCATACGCCCCAGCTGCCGCATCCGCGCGGGGTCGTAGGTCAGCTTGCCGCCCTGGAAGAACAGACTGCGCCCGGAATATCCGCGCTCGACGTTGCCGTCGGCGTTGTCCCAGCAGTTAATCATGCGCAGCGCGTACTGCGGCGCAGAGGAGTGATCCTCCGGCAATGCCGAACCCGACGCGAGCGCCATCAGCAGCCAGTAAGCGCCATACAGCAGCCCGGTTTTGCCACCGAAAATCGTCACGTCGTCGCCTTTGCGCACGGCATGGAACCCTTCGCCCAGCGAATCATCCTCGGCAAGCGAAACGTGCAGATTCGGGGAGAGCGTCGGCAGTGCCTGCGCAAGCTCGAACGCGGCGACTTCGCGCGGGGACGCAAAATCGGCGGGAACATCAGCCGGTAAAAACGGAAGCCAAGAAAGCCATTGATTTGCCATAAACAGGATACCTCCTGTAACGTATTTTACTAAAAGTATAGCATATTTCGCCGACTTGCACAACCCAAAACCAGAAAAGGGGAAGAAATTTGGCGAAAAGTTGACTGGGTGACAGGAAAAACACAACTGTGCGTCGAATTGTGCAAAAAACGCCGTTTTTTCAGGCGGCAAGATGGAAAGGATGAGCCGAAAATGGCCTTTACGGTTCACGCGGTGATGCCGGGAGTGTGGCATATTGTGGACTGCATGGGCGTCTGCATGACGCTGCTGGAGGGCGAAAACGCTGCCATGCTGGTTGACACGGGCTATGGCATTGAGGATGTGGCGGACTTCATGCGCCACATGACGGATTTACCGCTGACGGTGTTCCTGACGCACAACCACCATGACCACGCGATGGGGGCACGCTGCTTCCCGGAAACGTACATGCTGGAAGCGGATATGGCGGACTGGCGCATGTTCACGGACGACAAGATGCGCCGCCGGGTGCTGACGCAGGCAATCGGGAAGAACCTGCCGGTGGATGAAAAAACGTTTCTCGAAGGCGAAATTCCACTGCCGAAGGTGATGAAGCCCGGTGTGATTGACTTGGGCGGATTAACGGCGGAAATCATCGAAGCGCCGGGGCACACGCCTGGTTCGGCGGTGGTGTATGTGCCGGAGCGGAAGCTGCTGCTGTCCGGCGACGACTGGAACCCCTGCACATGGCTCTTCTTCCCGCAGGCGCTGGGGCTTCGGGAATACCGCAGCAACATGCGCGGCATCCAGCAGCTGCCGTTTGAGAAAGTCCTCTGTCCGCACCGGGATGCGCTCTATGACCGCTGGATGTTCGACGACTTCTTCAACGCCTTGACGGATGGCAACCTCCGCGCGGCGGAACCGGTCAATATCGCGCCGTATGAGCAGATTGATACCTGTCAGGCGACGCTGCCGCATGATCAAGTGCTCGTATTCGACTGGGCAAAATCAGGACTGTAAGGAGAAAAAATACCATGAAACAGGATTCCATCCGCATAGCGGCGGATAGTCAGGCGAAGTTCAACAACAACACCGCGTTCTGCATCGGCACAGGTCGCATGGGGCTGGCATTGCAGCAGGAGTATCAGCAGCAGCTGGCGATGGCGCAGGCGGAATGCGCGTTCACGCACATCCGCGGTCACGGGCTGTTCAGCGACGACATGGCGATTTACCAGCCGTATCAGGATGCGGAAGGAAATTGGCACGAGGGCTACAATTTCACCTACCTTGACCGCGTGATGGATGATTACCGCGCACAGGGCTTGAAGCCGTTCCTTGAATTGGGCTTCATGCCGGAAAAAATGGCAAGCGGCACGCAGACCATCTTCTATTGGAAGGGCAACGTTACGCCGCCGCAGGACGACGCAAAGTGGACGGCGATGGTTCAGGCGACGCTTGCACATTTGGCGGAGCGCTACGGGAAAGACGAAGTGTCCACTTGGCCGTGTGAAGTGTGGAACGAGCCGAACCTGTCGGGTTTCTGGGAAAATGCGGATGAAGAGAAGTATCATCACCTGTATGCAGTGACGGCGAAGGCAGTTAAGGAAGTGCTGCCGGGCATGCGCGTCGGCGGTCCAGCAATCTGCGGCGGCGCGACGTCGCAGGACTGGGTGCGCAATTTCCTGCGATTCTGCAAGGAGAATCAGCTGCCGCTGGATTTCGTGTCGCGCCACGCCTACATGGGCGAAACGCCGGAACACCGCGGGCGCTATCTCTATCATACAATGCGCACGGTGGACAGCCTCCTCGCTGAAATGCAGGAGACGCGTGACATTATCGACAGCTTCCCGGAATACCGCGGGATGGAGATGCACATCACCGAGTTCAACACGTCATACAACCCGTTCTGCCCGATCCATGACACGAACCTGAATGCGGCGTACATGGCGGGTGTGCTGGCGCGGATGGGCGATGTGGCGGCGTCGTATTCCTACTGGACGTTCGGGGATGTGTTCGAGGAGCAGGGCGTGCCGCCGATGCCCTTCCACGGTGGATTCGGCTTGATTGCCAACGGGCAGATTGCCAAGCCGACACTGTGGAGCTTCGCGTTCTTCTCCCATCTGCACGGAACGCCGGTGCACCGCGACGAACACAGCGTGATTGTCCGCAAAGATGACGGCTCGTATGAAGGCGTGCTGTGGAATCTCTGCCGCACCGACCGCGACGAGCTGACCGTGACGATTGCCCTGCCTGTGGGCGGTGAACAGACGCTGACGACGGAGACGGTGGATGAAGTGACGTGCAATCCGCTGAAGGTATGGCACGATTTAGGCGAACCGCGTTCGCTGACGGCAAATCAGCTGCGTCTTTTGCGTCAGGCGGGTCAGCCGGCGGCGGATACGGCGGTGCTTGCGACGGAAAACGGCGAATGCACGCTGCAAATGACCTTGCGGCAGAACGCCGTCGTGCGCTTTACACTGTCTGCCAGAAATCAGCAGGGCGATTATGGCTACGACTGCACTTGGTATCAGCAGCACAGCTGAAATTTGCCCTTGACAACCATGCCCAAATGACGCTATAATATCCTCTGCAATGATGGAAAGAGTACCGGGGATGGATGCGCAAAGAGAGCTGCGGCAGGTGAGAAGCAGTCGGGACATCCGCGGGAACATGGCTCCGGAGCATCACGCGCCTGAACACCTTTGGGGTGAAGTAGGGTGCGGCGGGTCGCGCCGTTATCCGCAGGATGAGTGATAAATCAGGGTGGCAACGCGGAAAATTCTCCGCCCCTCGGCAAAAAATGCGGGAGGGGCGGTTTTTTATCGTTTCTCTCAAACAGCAATTGGAGGAATGAACTCATGTGTGAATCGTGTAAGAAGCCGTTTTACATCACTACACCCATTTACTACCCCAGCAGCAACCTGCACATCGGTCACGCCTACTGCTCCACGGCGGCGGACTCGATGGCGCGCTTCAAGAAGCTGACGGGCTATGACGTCTATTTCCTGACCGGCACGGACGAGCATGGCCAGAAGATTGAGCGCAAGGCAAAGGAACAGGGCGTCACGCCGAAGGAGTATGTGGACAAGATTGTCGCGGGCATCAAGGATTTGTGGAAGCTGATGGACATTGATTACAGCGACTTCATCCGCACGACCGATGACCGCCACGTCAAGTGCGTGCAGAAGATTTTCAAGCAGCTGTACGATCAGGGCGACATCTACAAGTCTGAATACGAGGGCTGGTACTGCACGCCCTGCGAATCCTTCTGGACGGAATTGCAGCTCAAGGACGGCTGCTGCCCGGACTGCGGTCGCCCGGTGGAAAAGACGCGTGAAGAATCCTACTTCTTCCGCCTGCAGAAGTACGCCGAATGGCTGATTCAGTACATCGAGGAGCATCCGGACTTCATCCAGCCCGCCAGCCGCGCCAACGAGATGCTGAACAACTTCCTCCGTCCGGGGCTGGAAGACCTGTGCGTCAGCCGCACGTCCATCAAGTGGGGCATTCCGGTCACGTTCGACGAGAAGCACACGGTGTATGTCTGGATTGACGCGCTGAGCAACTACATTTCCGCGCTGGGCTACGGCACGGACAATGATGCGCTGTTCCAGAAGTACTGGCCGGCTGATGTCCACCTGGTCGGCAAGGAAATTGTCCGCTTCCATACCATTATCTGGCCGATTATGCTCCACGCGCTGGGGCTGCCGTTGCCCAAGCAGGTCTTCGGTCACGGCTGGCTGGTCATTAATGGCAAGAAGATGGGCAAGAGCGTCGGCAACGTCGTTGACCCGGTCGTACTGTGCAACCGCTATTCCTCCGACGCTGTGCGCTATTTCCTCATGCGCGAAATGCCCTTCGGCTCGGACGGCGAATTCACGCTCAAAGCCATGCTGACGCGCATCAATTCCGACCTTGCGAATGATCTTGGCAACCTCGTCTCCCGTACGGTTGCGATGATTGAGAAGTACTTCGGCGGCACAGTTCCCGCCATCGACGCGGTGGATGAAGCTGTCGACAAGCCCATCTGGGACGAGGCGGAGCAGCTTTCCGGCAAGGTGGAGAACTACGTCAACGCCTTCCAGTTCTCCAACGCGCTGGTGGAAACATGGAAGCTCATCAGCGACTGCAACAAGTATATCGACATGACGCAGCCGTGGGTGCTGGGCCGCAGCGAAGAAGGTCAGCCGCGTCTGAAGACGGTGCTGTACACGCTGGCAGAGTGCGTCCGCCGCGTCGCCGTGATGATCGGCTTCGTTATGCCGCGCACGCCGGAACGCATTTTCGAGCAGCTGGGCGTGACCGACGACGCGCTCAAGACGTGGGATTCCGTCTGCAAGCCGTTTGCCGTACTGCCGGAAGGCTTGACGGTGCATAAGGGCGCGGCGCTGTTCCCACGTCTGGACATCCAGAAGGAAATCGAACGCGACGCACCTGCCGAAGAGCCGAAGAAGGAAGAAAAGAAGCCTGCCGCCAAGCCTGAAAAGAAGGCGGAGAAGAAGCACGAAACGCCTGATTTCCCGGCGGAAATCGCTTTCGATGATTTCTGCAAGTGCAAGATGCAGGTGGCGCGCGTGCTGTCCTGCGAGAAGGTGGAGAAGAGCAACAAGCTCCTGCAGTTCCGTCTTTCCTTCGGCAAGGACGGCGAACGCACGATTCTCTCCGGCATCGCGAAGTACTACAAGCCCGAAGAACTCGTCGGCAAGCAGGTCGTGGCGGTCGTGAATCTCGCGCCGCGCAAGATTGCGGGCATCGAAAGTCAGGGCATGATTCTCTCCGCCGTCGATGACGAGGACAATCTGCGCCTGATGAGCGTCGGCGAGGGCGTGGAGGACGGTGCAATCATCGGATGATGGCGCTGTTTGACTCTCATTGCCACGTCGATGAGCCGAAATTCGACGACGACCGGGAGGATGTCCTGACCCGCATGGCGGAAGCGGGCGTCACCCGGTACGCCGTGATTGGCTCGGACATGGCGACCTCCCGGCACAGCGCGGATTTCGCGGCGGCGCATCCGGGCTGCTATGCCGCCATCGGCATCCATCCGCACGAGGCGAAAGGCTTCGTGGAGGATGATTTGCAGCGCTTGGCGGACTGGTCGAAGGAAGAGAAAGTCGTCGCCATTGGCGAAATCGGGCTGGATTACTACTATGACCTGTCGCCACGCGAAACGCAGATGACGGTCTGCGAAGCGCAGATGGAGCTGGCGTGGGAATTATCGATGCCCGTGGCATATCACATCCGCGATGCGCATCAGGACATGCTGGACATCATGAAGCGCCACAGGAAGCATTTGACCGGCGGCATCATCCACTGCTTTTCCGGCAGCTGGGAGATTGCGAAGGAGTACCTGAAACTGGGGTACTTCATCAGTTTTGCGGGGCCTGTGACCTTCAAGAAAGCGCCGAAATTGCAGGAAGCCGCGGTGAATGTGCCGCTTGACCGCATCCTGATTGAGACGGACAGCCCGTACCTTTCGCCCGAACCCGTCCGCGGCCGCCGAAATGAGCCGACGAACGTGCGCTATGTGGCGGAGAAAATTGCCGCGCTGCGCGAAATTCCGCTGGAAGCGTTCGCACAGATCACGATGCAGAACGCGCTGAATGCCTACAGCATTAAGGAATGAGTCCATTTGGCTGCTCCGAGCGAATACGGAGCAGCCTTTTTCTTTCCGCGTCAGGTTGCATCATGCGGGGAATCATGATATAATGGGATGGACTGCTGATGATGGGGAGGTTTGCCCATGCTGGCTTGTGTGTGCCTGAATCCTTCGTTTGACCGCACGGTGTCGCTCCGTTCCTTCACGGCGGGCGATGTGAACCGTGTCCTGTCCGCGCGGCAGGATGTGGGCGGCAAGGGCATCAACGTCGCCATTACTGCGCGCCGGCTGGGTATTGCGTCCTGCGTCCTCGGCTGTGCGGGCAAAAACGGCATTGACGCGGTTCGCCGCAAGCTGGACGGCGAGCAGGTGGCGCATGTTTTCTTGCCCGTGGACGGCGACGTGCGCACGAACATGAAGATTGTCCCGCAGGACGGCACGGGCGTGACGGAGCTGAACGAACCCGGCGCGCCGGTCAACGCGGCGAATCAGCGGGCGTTTTCGGACTTGCTGGTGGAGAAGACAACGGCAGGACAGTATGTTGTCCTGACAGGTTCGCTGCCGCCGGAATGTCCGCCGGAGTATTACCGCGACCTGATGCTCTCCCTGCCGGAGCGCCTGTTTGTGCTGGATGTAAGTGGCGCGGCGCTGATGGCGGGGCTGGCAGCGCGTCCGTTCCTCGTCAAGCCTAACCGCAGTGAACTGCAAGCCGCTATGAACCGTCCGCTGCCGACGATGGCGGATGTGCATCAGGCGGCGCTGGAGCTGCTTGAGATGGGTGCGCAGAATGTGCTCGTGAGCCTCGGCGGCGATGGTGCGTTGTGGGTGTCGGAACGCGGCGCCATGTTTACCCCGGCAGTTCCGGTTCGGGTGCAGTCCACCGTTGGCGCGGGCGACGCAATGGTCGGCGGTGTGATGGCTGGCTTGGAGAAAACAGGGGACGTTCGCCGTGCGCTGGCGTATGGCGCGGCGGCGGGCTGTGCGTCGGTAATGACCGAGGGGACGCAGCTGATTCGCCCCGATGATTTTGCGGCCCTGCTTCCGCAGGTGCAGATACAGGATGTGTAAGGATGCTGTTTCGCAGAGTACGGGCTGAATTTTCCGACGGCGTGATTGACTTGCTGCCCTTGCGGCTCTATCCGCCGGAAAAAGAAATGGGATTCGGCCGCGTGTATGACTATATGATTGTGCCGCACGGGACGCACCGGGAAGTTGGACGCATCTCCCTGCGGATGGGGGAAAGCCCCTGCGTGTACTATTTCGGGCATATCGGCTATCATGTTGACCCGCCGTATCGCGGCAATCACTACGCGCGCCGCGCCTGTGCTTTATTGCGTCCGCTGATTGCCCTGCACGGCAAAAGCAGCGTCGTCATCACGACCGACCCGGATAACTGGGCGAGCCGCAAGACGTGCCTGGGGCTGGGCTGCACGCTGGAAAGAACCGTGGCTGTGCCGCAGGAGATTCGCGACCGCTGGGAAATCAGCGCCGTCAAGTGCCGATACATCTGGCGAATTGATGGCTGAAAAGGAGATGCGTTTTGTGGAAATGACGCTTCAGGGCGTCCGCGTCCATTATGAAATCGGCGGCCACGGCGAAAGAAAAGTGGTGCTGCTGCATGGCTGGGGCTGCTCGGAAAAGCTGATGGCGGGGATTAGCGATGCGCTCACGCCGGACATGACCGTGCTTCGGGTGGATTTTCCGGCGCATGGCGAAAGCGGATTTCCGCCGCAGCCGTGGGGTGTGCCGGATTTCGCCGCGAATCTGCTGGAACTGCTGACGAAGCTCGACTTCCTGCCGTGCAGCGTGATTGCGCATTCCTTCGGCGGACGCGTGGCGATTGAGCTCGCCGCCGACCATCCGGAGCGTTTTGAAAAGCTGATTCTGACAGGCGCGGCGGGCATACGGCCGAAGCTATCCAGCGAAAAGAGCAAAAAGTCGCAGCGGTATCAGCGGCTGAAAAAGCTCGTCGGTGTAGCGAAAAAGACGCATCTCTTCGGCAGCTTGCCGGACAAGTGGCAGGAGAATCTCGTGCAGAAGTACGGCTCGCGGGATTATGCCGCCCTGTCGCCGGAAATGCGCAAGACGTTCGTCAAGGTCGTGGGTTATGACCAGAGTGCGCTGCTTTCGCATATCAAGAACCCGACGCTGCTGATTTGGGGCGACCGCGACACGGAAACGCCGCTGTGGATGGGGCAGCAGATGGAAAAGGAAATTGCCGACAGCGGTCTGGTGGTGCTGGAAGGCGGCACGCATTTCGCATATCTGGAGCAGGCGGCGCGCTTTCAGACGATTGTGCGTCAGTTTCTGCTGAACTGATTTGGATGGGGCAGGAGTGAATCAGGTGATTAACTTTCTGAAATGGCTTCCGGCGCTGGCGACTGCCTTGGCGATGCTGCTGGCACAACGGAGCCTGATGCATGATTTCCAGCTGGAAAGCTACCAATTTCCCGGCTATTTCCGGACACTGCGGCGCAATTGGAAGCGCGCGCTGCTGCCCGGCGTCACGCTGGCGGCGTACTTGACGCTGCTGTATTTGGCGTACCGGAGCGTTGACCGGATGCTGGACATGAGCGTCGGCAAAATTCTGCTGGCGCTGGTGAATGCAGCGCTGGCGGTCGCGGGCGGCTGGTGGTGCCGGTCGATTTTCCAGCAGAAGAAGGCGAAAAAGCCGTTTGTCGTCACGATGCGCGTCAAGCGGACGTACATTGTCATGGGCGTTGTCTATACGCTGCTCTGCACGCCGATTGCGCTGCTGACGAAGGTGTACTTCTGCGGGCTGCTGCCGCTGCTGCTGCCGCTCTGGGTGGCGCTGGGCGGATTGCTGGCGTGGCCGATTGAGAAGCTCGTGAGCGAAATGTATTTCCGCGACGCGCAGAAGAAGCTGGCGGCGCGCCCGGACATCATCAAAATCGGCATTACCGGCAGCTACGGCAAGACGAGCGTCAAGTTCATTCTCGGCACAATTTTGCAGGAGAAGTATCAGACGCTGATTACGCCGAGCAGCTTCAATACGCCGATGGGCGTGACGAAAATCATCCGTGAGCGCCTGACGCCTGCGACGCAGGTGTTTGTGGCGGAAATGGGCGCACGGCACGTCGGGGATATCAAGGAACTGTGTCGACTGGTGCATCCGCGTTACGGTGTGCTGACGAGCGTCGGTCCGCAGCATTTGGACACCTTCCACACCTTGGAGCGCATCAAAAATACGAAATATGAATTGATGGACGCTGTCCCGGCGGATGGCTGCTGCTTTTTCCCGGATGACGGCGCAATCTGCCGTGAACTCTATGACCGCACGGAGAAAGAAAAGCGCCTCTGCTGCCTGCATTACAGCCCGGACGCGGACGTGTGGGCAACGGATGTGACGGTTTCCCCGATGGGCAGCCGATTCGTCCTGCATACGTCGGCGGAGGAAATTGCGTGCGAAACGCGCCTGCTGGGGGAACACAACATCCAGAACATCCTGCTTGCCGCGACGGTTGCGCTCCATCTGGGGCTGACCATGCGGCAAGTAGCACGCGGCATCAGCAAACTGCAGCCGGTGGAGCACCGTTTGCAGCTGATTCCGTCGCCGGGCATCACCATCATCGACGATGCGTTCAATTCCAACCCGAAGGGCGCGGAAGCGGCAGTGAAGGTACTTGGGGCGTTCCAAGCGCGGCGCATCATCATTACCCCCGGTATGGTCGAATTGGGCGGACAGGAAGCGGCGTTCAACCGCGAATTTGGGCGGAAAATCTGCGGCAACGCGGATATCGCCATTCTCGTGGGTAAGAAACACACGCAGCCGATTGCCGAAGGGCTGCTCGCAGCGGGCTTCCCGCAGGGAAATCTGCACGTCGTCGCCAGCCTCGACGAAGCGACGGTGCTCCTGCGGCAGATTGGGCGTCCCGGCGACATTGCAATGTTTGAAAACGATCTTCCGGATCACTATTCTGAAACGTAAGGAAGCTCTGCCGAATCAATCAGAGATTCCGTAAAGGCAAGGAGATTTTTGTTATGGCAAAGGTTCAGCTTGGTGTGATTTTCGGTTCCCGCAGCTGTGAGCGCGAGGTGTCCATCATCAGCGCGGTGCAGCTGATGAACCATGTGGACAGCGAGAAGTACGACGTCATCCCGGTGTATATCGGCGAAAACGGCGTCTGGTATACGGGGAATGCGCTCCGCCGCATCGAGACGTACACGCCCTTTGACCCGAACAAAGCGGGCATCGAAGCCGTTGCGCTGGACGTGACGGCGGGTTCGGGCGCGCTGCTGGCGAACCGTCCTGGCAAGGGGCTGTTCTCTCATCCAACGCAGGTCATGGTAGCGCGGCTGGAAGTTTGCGTTATCGTCATGCATGGGCTGAACGGCGAGGACGGCACGCTGCAGGGAATGCTGGAACTGGCGAATCTGCCGTACACGTCCACGGGCGTGGCAGGCAGCGCCATCGGCATGGACAAAATCATGATGAAGCAGTTCTTCCGCGGCGCGGGGACGCTGCCGTGTCTGCCGGATTGCTGGTTCACGCGCGCCATGTATCAGCAGGACAAAAACGCCGTGCTGGACAAGGTGGAGAAGGAACTGGGCTATCCTGTGTTCGTCAAGCCCGCGAACCTCGGCTCGTCCATCGGTGTCAGCCGTGCGGATGACCGCGAAGGGCTGATGGACAGCCTTGAACTGGCATTTGAGTACGACCGCCGCGTGCTGGTTGAGAAGGGGCTGGATCACCCGATTGAGCTGAACTGCTCCGTACTGGGCTACGATGGCGACGTGGAAGCCAGCCCGATTGAGATGCCGCTGTCGGGTCAGCAGTTCCTCGATTTCAAGGAGAAGTATCTTGCCAATGGCGGCTCGAAGGGCATGGCGAGCCTGCACCGCGTGCTGCCCGCGCCGATTGAGGACAGACTGCGCGATAAGATTCAGGCCATGTCCTGCGATATTTTCCGGATGCTGGACTGCAAGGGCGTTGTGCGCATCGACTACATGTTCGACCGCGCGTCCGAGCAGGTGTACATCACCGAAATCAACACGATTCCCGGCTCGTTGGCATTCTACCTGTGGGAGAACAAGGGTGTGAAGTATTCGCAGCTGATTGACCGCATGGTGGACTGCGCGCGCAAGGCGAACGAAGACCGCAACATGCGCAATTATGCTTATTCCTCCGATATTTTGAAGGGTGTTTCGCTCGGCGGCGCGAAGGGCGCAAAGGGGAGCAAGGGCAGCAAATTCTGATACTATTTCCTGCATTCACCTGCGCCATCCGCTTGCGCATTCTTATCTGAGAAATAGTATCAATCAACACAAATGCAAAATCCATGAAGGAGGGAAAATGCTTGCGATTGGAGGATATCAAGTCGCCGCAGGACATTAAAGGTTTGTCCTATGCGGAGATGAACGATCTTGCCGCGCAGATTCGTACAGAACTGGTCACGACCATTTCCAAGCGCGGCGGGCATTTGGCGAGCAATCTGGGCGTGGTAGAATTAACGATGGCGATTCACCGCGTGTTCAACATGCCGGAGGACAAAATCGTCTTTGATGTGGGGCATCAAAGTTATGTCCATAAGCTGCTGACGGGGCGCTACCGCACGTTCTGCACCCTGCGTTCCTTCGGCGGCATGTCCGGTTTTCCGAAGCGCTCCGAAAGCGAATATGATGTGTTCGAGACGGGTCATGCCTCTACCGCGCTGTCCGCAGCGCTGGGGCTGGCGCGCGCCCGCGATTTGCAGGGGCAGCATCACCATGTGCTGGCGCTGGTGGGCGATGGCGCAATGACCGGCGGCATGTGCTATGAGGCGCTCAACGACGCGGGTGACAGTCATACGCGTATGATTGTCATTCTGAATGACAACGAAATGTCGATTGCGCCGAACGTGGGGGCGCTTTCGCAGCACCTGACGGATCTGCGCGTCTCCAGCGGGTGGACAAGCACGAAGCGGGTCATCCGCAAAGGTTTGTCCTGCCTGCCCGTAGTCGGAAAACCGCTTCAGTGTTTTTTATCGTGGGCAAAAAAGAGCGTCAAGTCCATGTTCGTGCGCGAAAATCAAGAGGGATTCTTCAATAGCCTTGGCTTCCATTATTTCGGCCCGATTAACGGGCATGACCTCAAGGCCCTGGAGCACACATTGGAGGCCGTCAAACAGTTGGATGAGCCGGTTGTCGTGCATGTGCTCACAAAAAAAGGCTATGGATACAGCGCAGCGGAGGACAAGCCGGAGCGCTTCCACGGCACGCCGCCGTTCTATGTGGAAACCGGTACGGCGCGCAAGAAGGGAACACTGCCGTCCTATGGGCAGGTAATGGCGGAAACGCTGTCCGAAATGGCGAAAACGGATGAAAAAATTGTTGCGATTACCGCCGCTATGCCGTCGGGTACGGGCTTGTCGTACTTTGCGGAGCGTTTTCCGCGCCGCATGATGGACGTCGGCATTGCGGAGGAACATGCCGTCACGATGGCAGCTGGGCTGGCAGCGGGCGGCATGAAGCCATACTTCGCGGTCTACGCGTCGTTCTTCCAACGGTCGTTTGACCAGATGATACATGACGTGTGTATGCCGAAGCTGAACGTGACGCTGCTGCTTGACCGTGCGGGGCTGGTCGGCGAGGATGGCGCGACGCACCACGGCGTGTGGGATTTAGCGTCAATGCTGCCCGTGCCGAACATGGTGATTCTGGCGCCGCGCGACCTGAATGAGCCTGTCTCTTATACACATCTCCGAGCCCACGAGACATGCGCAGATCTCG
>ENA-OXYB01000319-OXYB01000319.1-human-gut-metagenome-genome-assembly--contig:-NODE-319-length-15529-cov-9.854078_pt1 | contig 15529 bp, 9 predicted proteins | sample MGYA00244941_ERZ652754 | MGnify/ENA primary metagenome ERZ652754 (study PRJEB26926, sample SAMN06164654) | human gut metagenome | biome: ENVO:00009003; feature: ENVO:2100002; material: ENVO:00002003... | reverse complement strand
AGATCTGCGCATGTCTCGTGGGCTCGGAGATGTGTATAAGAGACAGGTCTACAACTACGCCTTGTACCTCATAGCCAGCGTTTTGCGCCAGCGTAAGGGGGGGGGGTAATCAGGCCGGTCAGCAAGATTCCCACACACATAGTCAAAAATTTTTTCATAGGAATTTTGGTTGGTTGATAAATTGGTTTCTTTCGGGTTCGGTTTATCGGGCCGCCTCCTCACGGACGAAGACCACGGAGAGGGCTGCAAGCAGCATGAACAGGCCGGCCAGGGCCAGCATCCACACGGCATTGCTGGCAAAGCAGTATTTGACGATGGCGCCTCCGGTCAGTCCGATGACGATCTGCGGGATGGTGATCGTGAAGTTGAAGAAGCCCATGTAGACCCCCATGTGTCGGGGTTCGACGGCCCGCGAGAGGATGGCATAGGGCATGGCGAGGATTCCGGCCCAGGCGATGCCGATGCCGACCATCGGGATCATCAGCGCATACTGGTTGTGCAGCAGGCAGAGCCCGGCGAAACCTGCGGCGCCCAGCAACAGGCAGGCGGCGTAGACGGGCCTGTTGCCCCAGCGTGCGGCGATGCGTCCCAGGAAGAGGGCGGCGATGCAGGCCGGAATGGGGTAGGTGCCGTTCAGCACGCCGACCCAGGTCTGCGTGGCTCCCGCCGAGAGGATCTCGCCCGTCGCATGGTCGGTGACAACCCCCGTGATGGCGGGCTTGAGGTAGGTCCACATGAGGAAAAGGGCGGCCCACGAGAAGAACTGCGTGACCCCCAGCCGGACCATGGCCTGCGGGATGTTGCGCATCAGGGCCATGAATCCCGGGCGCGGGCCTTCCGGCTCGGGCTTCAGGTCGTTGTAGCGGGCGAACTCCTCGGGCGGGTACTCCCGGGTTTTGAACGAGGTGACCAGAACGGTCAGCAGCAGGATGGCGCCTCCTATATAATAGGAATAGGCGATGTGTGCGGGAACGCTTCCCGGCTCGGCTTCGTCCGGGACGCCCAGTTGCGTCATGATCAGCGGCAGGATGGCCCCGATGACCGCACCGAGATTGATCAGGAAGGTCTGTACCACATAGCCCTGGGTTTTCTGCCGGTCGTCGAGCATGTCGGCGACCAGGGCCCGGAAGGGCTGCATCGTGACATTGAACGAGAGGTCCATGAAGAGCAGGATGAAGGCTCCCATGGCCAGCGGAGCGAAAGCCAGCAGCCGCGGGCAGTTGGGCATGAGTGCCAGCGCCAGCGCCGAGACGATCGAGCCCCCCAGGATGTAGGGGATGCGGCGGCCCAGGCGGGTCCAGGTCCCGTCGGAGAAGAGCCCGATGATCGGCTGGATGATCATGCCGGCCAGCGGTGCCGCGAGCCAGAAATAGCTCAGGTGGCTTACATCGGCCCCCAGCGATTCGAAAATGCTCGACGTATTGGAGTTCTGGAGCGAATATCCGATCTGTACGCCGAGGAATCCGAAACTGAGGTTCCAAATCTGCCAAAAGGAGAGTTTGGGCTTGTTCATTCGGTTTCAGGTTGTGTTTCAGGTCATACAAATTTTAATAAAAAATCCCGATTTTGAACCCTCCGGGCGACGAACGGGGATATGGGGGCGACGAACGGCGGGATTTTCCCGATGAGCGGTCGTCGGGCGGCGGATTTGGTCGTTTCGCCGAAAATCACTACCTTTATTCTTACCTAAGCAAATATCCCGATCCGAAGAACTGATCACCATGCGGTCGTCCAAAGTATCCGTAATCATTCACCTGTTCGCGGTGCTCCATGCCGCCGTCGCCCTGTTGTGCCGGACTGCGGGGGTGAACGACGAACTGGTGCTCACGCTGCTGACCATCGTGCTGATCTGTCTGCGCCGGGGGCTGAACGTCGAGTTCACGGCCGCGAGCGTCATCGTGGTCAATGTAATCGGTTACCTGCTCGGTACGGGGGGCGCCGCGTTGATCGAGCGGGTTGTCCGCTCGCCGCTGGCCGTGCATGCCGTATCGACCTTTCTCACGACCGAGATTCTCGGCTGGGGCATAGTCTGGTTCACCAAATTTTTCCGGCGCGGCGACGATGCTGCGCGGCCGGCGGCGTGGACGCCCCGCATCGGGCTGGTGCTGCTGGCCGTGGGGGTTATCTTTGCCCTGCGTCTGGCCTATGTCGAACTTTTCGCTACACCCTCGTTCTCGGCCGAGCGTTTCTACCAGATGGCCGATCTGCTGGTGTCGAATTCCGTGGCGCTGATCTTCCTGTTGGGGGTCAATGTGATCTACGTGCGCCACATGCGGCGTCATTCGGGACAGAAGAATCTTGTCAAGGCGGTGTCGCTCTCGGTATTCGTCCTTGCGACGACCGTTTGCGTGACATTGATTGCTGGGCTGCACCTGCCTTTCGGCTTCGATGCGGCATTCTCCTGGCGCGGGTTCCTCCAACTGTCGATCATCACGCTGCTCTTCGAGGCGACGCTCTATTCGGTGGTCTTCATGGTCGATTATGCGCTGGTCGCCCGCTCCGTGCTGCGGACCGAGCGCGGGAGGACCCATCAGGCGCAGTTCCTCTACATGAAACTCAAGCAGCAGGTCAATCCCCATTTCCTGTTCAACTCGCTCAATATCCTCGACTGTCTGGTCTGCGAACAACGGACCGAACAGGCGAGCGCCTATATCCACAAGTTGGCCGGGATTTACCGTTACATGCTTCAGAACGAGGCCGAGCCGCTTGTACGGCTCAAGGAGGAGCTGGATTTCGTCGGGATGTATGTCGATTTGCTGCAGGTGCGTTTCGCCGACGGTTTTACCGTCCGGCGGGAGATCGACGAGCGGGCGCTGACGCGCAGCCTCGTTCCCTGTTCGATCCAGCTGCTCATCGAGAACGCCATCAAGCACAACGCGGTGGATGCCGCCGCACCGCTCGAGATCCGCATTACGGTCACGACCGACTCGGTGACCGTGACGAACAACCTCCGCCCGAAGCTCTCTGCATCGGCTTCGTCCACGCGCGTAGGGCTGAACTACATCCGGCAGCAGTACCTCGATCTGGCCGACCGGCCGATCGGAATCTGCCGCACGGAGACCGAATACCGTGTCACCTTACCTTTGTTATGATACCGCTATTATGAGAGTATTGATTGTTGAGGACGAGATCATGGCCCGGCAGAGCCTGGCCCGCGCGCTCACGCAGCATTTCCCCGATCTGCACATCGTCGGGACGACCGGCTCGGTGCGCGAGACCGTCGGCTGGCTGCGGACCCCGGGAAATGTCGCCGACGTGATTTTCATGGATGTGGAACTCTCGGACGGTGACTGTTTCGAGATTTTCCGGCAGATCGACGTGTCGGCCCGGGTCATCATGACGACGGCCTACGACAGCTATGCCGTGCGGGCTTTCGAGGTGAACAGCATCGACTACCTGCTCAAACCGATCGATCCCGCAGCACTCCGGCGTGCCGTGGAGCGGTGCCGGGTCGGGGGCGCGGCGACCGACACGGCGCGGCTGCTCGAGGCGGTCAGCCCGCCCCGCGGCCACAAGCAGCGCTACGTGGTGCGTTTCAACGACCGGATCGTGCCGGTGAAGACTGCCGATATCGCCTATTTCTATTCCGAGGAGAAGAACACCTATCTGGTGACGGTGGACAACAACCGCTACGTGATGGACCTCTCGCTGGACATCCTTTCCGAGGAGTTGGACGAGCGGAACTTCTTCCGCATCTCGCGCAACTGCATCGTCTCGATGCAGGCGATCGCCAGCGTGGTCAAGTATCTCGGCAACCGGCTGAAGATCATTGCACGGCCCCATCCCGATTTCGAGATGGTCGTGAGCCGCTCGCGTGTGGACGACTTCCTCCGCTGGCTCGAAGGCGAGGAGTGAGCGTGTGGGCGTAAGGTCTCCGTACTGAAGGCGCCGCGGTCCGGATTCCCGGACCGCGGCGCCTTCGTTCGGTTTGTTCCGCCGGGCGGGCTCAGCGGCGCCGGCTCATGGCGATCATGTCGCGCATCGTGGTGTTGAAGTCCTCCTCGGCGAGCAGCCGCTCCAGGGTCAGGTGCATGCGGTAGCGCCAGTAGTAGCGCGGGATGGCCGGGATGTTGATGCGTTCCCGGTCGGGCATCTGCAGGCGCAGCCCTCCATCCATCGACAGCCAGTCCTGCAGGGGCAGGATCGTGAACATCGCCGGCGACGAGAGGTGCATGCCGATGATGCGGCGGCAGATCCACGGCTCGCAGAACCACGGCGTGTCGCCCTCGCCGTGCAGCACCTCGTGGTAGAAACGGTCCGTGACGCTGCGATCCTCCTCCCACCAGGCCCGCAGCGGGTTCATGTCGTGGGTCGAGGTGGTGCAGACGCTCAGGTAGGGGTAGTGTGCCGGATCGGCGAACGTCTCGGAGAGTGATTTGGGCATGCGCTGGATCTCGAGCGAGAGGATCTTCAGCGCCCGCATCGTCTCGGGGACGCAGTCGGGGATCATGCCGAGGTCCTCGCCGCAGGCGAGCATGTCGGTGGCGCGGAGCAGCATCGGCAGCTTGCGTAGGGCCGACTCCTGCCAGAACCGGTCGTGGCGGCGGTAGAAGAAGTCGTCGTGCAGGCGGTTGAAGGTCTCCTGCTGTTGGGGGGAGAGCAGCTGGAAGGAGAAGGTCGATTGGGCTGCGATGCGGGGGTGGTAGTGTCCCTTGCGGTAGGGGTCCTCGACGAAGAGTACGTCGTCGAGCAGGGCCAGGAATCCGTCGCGCAGGCGCTTTGACCGCTCGTCGTCGCCCGGGAAGAGCTGCAGCACCCTGCGCTGTGTGGCGCAGGCAGGCAGCAGATGCCCGTTGCGGAGGTATCTGGTGCGAACCTCGCCGGCCAGTTCGCCGAACAGGCGTTCGAGGATCCACCCGTCGGTCGGCGGAGTCGTGTAACGACCCTCCGCGAGGTCGAATCCCATGCCGCGCAACTCTTCGGCCGGGTAGGGCATGGCGGGGTTGAAGTGTCCCAACAGTCCGTGGACGGCATCGAAGGGGATCTCCCAGATGCGGAAGAAGCCGAGGATGTGGTCGATGCGGTAGGCATCGAAATACTCCGACATCTTGCGCAGGCGGGCCCGCCACCAGGCGTAGTCGTCCCGCGACATGCGCTCCCAGTCGTAGGTCGGGAATCCCCAGTTCTGGCCGGCGGCCGAGAAGGCATCGGGCGGGGCTCCGGCCTGCGAATCCATGTGGAAGAGGCGCGGGAACTGCCAGGCGTCGGCGCTCGTGCGGCTGATGCCGATCGGCAGGTCGCCCTTGAGGATGACCCCGCGGGCGTGGGCGTAGCGCACGGCCTCCGTGAGCTGGAGGTGCAGGTGGTACTGGATGTAGCAGTGGAAGGCAATATCGCTGCGCCGCTTCCGGCAGTAGGCCTCCACTTTCGTGCGGTCGAAGTGTGTGTAGTCGCCCCAGCGGGAGAAGTCGGCGGTGCCGTATTCGTCGCGCAGCGAGCAGAATGCCGCATAGGGCAGCAGCCATTCGCGGTTGGCCTCGAGGAACTCCCGGTAGTCGCGGCGGGCCGCCGTGCGCGCCCCGTGGCGGGCGAAGGCTTCGCGCAGCAGCCGCATCTTGGCGCCGTTTACCCGTTCGTAGTCCACCTCGGGAAGTGCGTTGAGTTCGCTGCGCAGGCTGCGGTATGCGTCATCCTCCTCGACGCCGGCCTCGGTCAGCCGGATGAACTGCGGGTGCAGCGCGAAGGTCGAGTTGGCGTTGTAGGGGTAGGAGTCCTCCCAGGTGTGGGTCATCGTGGTGTCGTTGATCGGCAGGAGCTGGATCACGCGCTGCTGCGTGGCGACGGCCCAGTCTACGAGCAACTTCAGGTCGAGGAATTCGCCGACTCCGAAGCTCTGCTCCGAACGGAGCGAGAAGACGGGGATGGCCGTGCCGGCACTGCGCCAGTGGCGCTCCGGGATGCGGGGCTGCAGGGAGGCTTCGATCAGCCGTTCGCCGTCCGGGGTGCCGCCGTTCCAGATGCGGTTGGCACCCTCCTCCCACAGAATGGGGGTGAGGGTTGTGCGGTCGGCGATCAGGAACTTGTATTCGCTTCCCCTCGGAAGGGCCAGGGCGAGTTCCCATTCGGGAAAGCGGGTGTCGTCGAACGGGACGATCCGCTGCCAGTTGTCGAGGCGGTCGGAGGCGATGGCCAGCGTTTCGTCGGGCCACAGTGCCGGAACGGTCATCCGGAAGGTCGCCTGTGCGGCGGTTTTATCTCCCCTGCGGCGCTTTGCGGCCGGCCATGCCGCCCGGCGAGCGAAGATGCCGCGGGTGTAGGCCACCGTGCGGAACGGTGCGTCGGGGCCGATATCCTGCCAGCGGTCGTGGATCCGCAGCGCCCTGCAGTCGGAGAACTCCGCGGGGCGGAGCGTGTGGGGATACCATTCGGTGCGGACCTGCGCATTGTCGCGTTCGACCGCGTAGCGGTATTCGAGTTGCTCTGCTCCGGAGCGCAGCTCGACGCTGGCGTGCCAGATGCCGTCGTCGGTGTACCGCATGGCGATTTTCCGTTTCCCGAGCAGCAGGACGAGCCGTTCGCCCCAGCGGGTACGGTATTCGATGTCAAAAAGGAATTTCATAGGTCGGTGGTTGATGTCTGTCGATAGGATTTGGTTCTGTTTACACAAAAATAGAAAATTTACGGAGAAGTTGAAATCTCTTTCCAGGTTTTTTCCCTCGAAGGGCAACTTTCATTGGTTTCGAACGAAAGTGTGCCGTCGCGCGATTTTGTTGCACAAATTCTGGAAACAACCCCGTGCAACGGATGTTTTTGCGCTTCAACAGTGTGGGCGTGCGTATGGCCATGCGGGTACGTTATGGACAAAAAAGTCCGGATTGTACTATTTTTAGGCGCGAAAAATTTGTTCTTGTGGAAATATTTTTTTTAACTTTGCGCTGTAACGGATCCTTTTGGAGTTCATTCAGTTCTATCATGAAGAGAGGTTATGGTTATTATGCTGCGGAGCCGGTGGTTGGATTCTCCCATCGCCGGATTTGTCGCGTGCCGGCCTTAACCTTTTCCTGTGTGAAAGAAACAGCTGAAAATTCCCCCCCCCTTGCCGGATTGCGGGATGACGATCGGCTGAGAAACCGTGGGCGGCATTTCGATTCTCTTTCGTTCGCGATATCGTTTATATCTCTTATATCATCTTCGAAATCTTATTCGAGGACAGATGCCTTGCTTTTCGCAGTCGGGCATGTGTCCCCGCTTTTTGTTCCCGTTACCTCCGATTCTTCCTTTGAGTCCGGAGACAGAGTCCGTGTCAGTACGGAGTTGCTGACATTGATATTCTCCTCTTCTCTTTTGTGCTGAAAAAGGTTGCATGAAGGTTTCCGCAAAGATTCAGCGGGAAGAGTAGTATGGACGGAATAGATTCCGACCGGGATATATTCTATTTCACTTTGGGAATCCTCCACCTCCTGAAAAGGGGGCCTTGAACCTATCTCCCTTGTTCCCTTATTTTTTTAATTCTTTAAATTCCTGCCTATGGTAAAGAATCTGCTTTTATCGTTACTGGCGGTTTTTTGTTTGGTGACAGCCTCGGCCCAATCACAGACGGTCAAGGGTTTGGTCATCGATGAGACCGGGACACCGATCGTCGGTGCTACCGTAGTTGTCAAGGATCGCCCGACAATTGGTACCTCTACCAATGTCAAAGGAGAGTTCGAACTTGCGGGAGTGCCCCAGATGGGAAAACTCCAGATCTCTTATGTGGGCTATAAGACCCAGGATGTCGATGTTGCAGCCAATATTCGCGTGCAGCTCGAACCCGATGCTCAGAGTGTCGAGGCGGTCGTGGTAACGGGTATGACCCAGATGGACAAGCGTCTGTTTACGGGTGCCGCAGACCAGTTGGTGGCCGACGACGTGAAACTGGCCGGTATGGCCGACATCAGCCGCGGTCTGGAGGGTCGTTCGGCCGGTGTGTCGGTGCAAAACGTTTCCGGTACGTTCGGTACCGCCCCCAAGATCCGTGTCCGCGGAGCCACGTCGATCTACGGAAGTTCCAAGCCGCTGTGGGTCGTGGACGGTGTCATCATGGAGGATATCGTCGATATCGATGCCGATGACCTCTCTTCGGGTGATGCCACGACGCTGATCGCTTCGGCGATTGCCGGGCTCAATGCGGAAGACATCGAAAGTTTCAACATCCTCAAGGATGGTTCCGCAACCTCGATATACGGAGCACGCGCCATGGCCGGTGTGATTGTCATCACGACCAAAAGGGGCCGTGCCGGTGTGAGCTCCATCAACTATACGGGAGAATTCACCTACCGCATGATCCCTTCCTATCGGGATTTCAACATCATGAACTCGCAGGACCAGATGTCGGTCTACATGGACATGCAGAAGAAGGGTTGGCTCAACCTGGCCGAGACGATTACCGCCTCGGAGAGCGGTGTGTTCGGACGGATGTATCAGCTGATCTCCGCCGGAGAGCTGGGTAACGACGATGCCAGCCGCGCCGGCTACCTGCGGGCCGCCGAGTATCGGAACACCGACTGGTTCAAGGCGCTGTTCAACAACAACATCATGCACACCCATTCGGTCAGCCTCACTTCGGGTACGGAAAAATCCTCGTACTATGCCTCGCTGAGTGCCATGATGGATCCCGGATGGACGAAAACCAGCAAGGTGGAGCGTTATACGGCGAATATCAACGCGACGTTCAATATCTTCAAAAACCTGTCGCTGAACCTGATATCGAACGGGTCCTACCGCAAGCAGAAGGCTCCCGGAACCCTGTCGTCGGCGACCAACTACGTGACGGGCGAGGTCAAGCGCGAGTTCGACATCAACCCCTACTCCTATGCGCTCAATACGTCGCGCACGCTCGACTCCAAAGAGTTCTATACGCGTAATTACGCCCCGTTCAACATCCTGTACGAGCTGGACAACAACTACATCGACCTGTCGGTGGTCGAGACCAAATTCCAGGGTGAACTGAAATGGTCGCCCGTAGCAGGTCTGGATCTGGCCGTCCTGGGTGCCGTGAAGTATCAGGCCTCCGTTCAGGAGCACAACATCACGGAGTCCTCGAACCAGGCGATCGCCTATCGGACCGTCGAGCCGACGACCGTTCGGGACAGCAACCCGTATCTGTACACGGATCCGGACGATCCCTATGCCGTGCCGGTGACCGTACTGCCGCGCGGAGGTATTTTCGAGCGGACGGACAACGAGATGATGTCGTATGATTTCCGTGCTTCGGCCACCTATAACAAGACCTTTGCCGGGAAACACATCGTGAACCTCTACGGCGGTATGTCGCTGAACAAGATCGACCGCCACAACACCTGGTTCCGCGGCTGGGGCCTCCAGTACAGCTACGGCATGGAGCCGTACTACGATTATCTGGCCTTCAAGCAGGGAACCGAGAACCTCAGCAACTACTATACGATCGGCAATTCGTTCTATCGCGAGGTGGCTTTCTTCTTCAACGGAACCTACTCCTATAAGGGGCGTTATACGATCAACGGAACCTATCGCTACGAGGGTACCAACAAGATGGGTCGGAGCCGCCGGGCACGCTGGCTCCCGACGTGGAACATCTCCGGTGCGTGGAATGCCCATGAGGAGATGTTCTTCGACAAGATCCGCCCGGCCGTCTCCCACCTTTCGCTCAAGGCTTCCTACTCGCTTACGGCCGACCGAGGTCCTTCGTATGTCACCAATTCGCTGGCCGTCATCGAGTCGGTGACTCCGTGGCGTCCGACCAGCGGCGATGGCGAACCCGCGCTCGAGGTAACCAGCCTTGAGAATGCGCAGCTGACCTACGAGAAGAAGCACGAGTTGAACCTCGGCCTTGATGCAGGATTCGTGAACAACCGGATCAACCTGGAGTTCGACTGGTACAAACGAAACAATTTCGACCTGATCGGCATCGTGACGACGCAGGGTATCGGCGGTGAGGTCTCCAAGTACGGCAACGTGGCCGAGATGAAATCGAACGGTGTCGAGATCAGCCTCTCGACCAAGAACATCCAGACAAAGAACTTCAGCTGGACGACCAACTTCATCTATTCGCACATCCACAACGAGGTGACCAAACTGGAGACATCGACCCGGGCCATGACGCTGGTTTCGGGTACCGGCTTCACGATGGAGGGTTACCCGGCCCGTTCGCTCTTCTCGTTCCAGTATGTGGGCCTGAGCGAGACCGGTCTGCCGCTGGTGGTCAATACCGAGGGTGTGGTCAGCTCCGATACGTTCAACTTCCAGGACAGCAACGAGCAGAACCTGCGGACGAATCTGGTCTATTCGGGACCGGTCGATCCGACGGATCTCGGCAGCTTCGGCAACACGTTCCAGTACAAGGGATGGCGTCTGAATGTCTTCATGACCTATTCGTTCGGCAATGTGGTCCGGCTCAATCCCGTATTCGACGGGTCCTACTCGGATCTCGACGCCATGCCCCGCGAGTTCAAGAACCGCTGGATGGTGGCCGGCGATGAGGCCGTAACGAACATCCCGGCAATCGCATCGAAGCGGCAGCTGCAGCAGAACTCCTCGCTCAAGTATGGCTACAGCGCATACAACTATTCGACGGCGCGCATTGCCAAGGGCGATTTCATCCGCATGAAGGAGATATCGCTGTCGTATGACTTCCCGAAGCGGCTTATCTCGAAACTGAGATTTTCGTCGCTGTCTCTCAAGCTGCAGGCAACGAACCTGTTCCTGATCTATGCGGACAAGAAGCTCAACGGCCAGGATCCGGAGTTCTACAACACCGGCGGTGTTGCAGCTCCTGTTCCCCGTCAGTTCACATTGACGGTCCGAATCGGTTTGTAATTAAAATTGAAAGGATATGAAACGAAATATCATCTGTTATCTGAGCAGTCTGGCCCTCGCCGTGGCTTTTGTGTCCTGCGGCGATTTCCTCGACAAGAATCCAGACCTGCGCACGACGTTGGATTCGGAAGAGAAGATCGCCAGCATCCTGGTTTCGGCCTATGTGAGCGGATCGGGCAGCTATCAGATCGTAGCCGAACTGTCGTCGGATAATGTTTGCGATCGGGGTATCACCAAGAACTACAGCCAGTTTTATCAGGATGTCTACGAGTGGGCCGAAGAGGTGACCACCGGTAACGACTCGCCGCGAAACATCTGGAGTGCGAATTACAGCTGTATTGCCAATGCCAATCAGGCTCTTTCGGCCATCGAGGAGATGGGCGGGGCCACGACGGCGAGCCTGAAGGCAAGCAAGGGCGAAGCCCTGCTGTGCCGGGCCTATTCGCATTTCGTGCTGGCCAACCTCTTCTGCATGCCCTACAATCCCACCACGGCCGACAACTATCTGGGCATCCCCTATATGGATCACGCAGAAACCGACCTCAATCCCCAGTATGACCGAGGTACGCTCCGCGAGGTCTACGAAAAGATCGGAAAGGACATCGAGGAGGGTATTCCCCTGATCGATGACACCACCTATGCCGTGCCGAAGTACCACTTCAACTACAAGGCTGCATGTTGCTTCGCTTCACGTTATTACCTCTTTATTCAGGACTGGGACAATGCGATCAAGTATGCCACGTTGGCACTGACCTCGAATCCGACTTCGCTGTTGCGGGACTACGATGCCATTGCGGCGATTCCGAACGGCACGAGCCGCCATCAGGCATACGTGCAGTCGTCGAGTTCGGCCAATTTTCTCATCCAGGCGGCTACTTCGAGCGCCGGAACGGTGTTCGGCTGGTATACGACGGCCGGCCGTTATGCCCACGGCAAACTGCAGGGGACCTATGAGACCGTCCAGCCCAAGTATGGCGGTCCATGGGGCAGCAACGTTACTTTCAAGGCCGGCCATGCGGTGCTCGCGTCGTCCGGAAAATATATTCTGCCGCGTATCTGGTATACGTTCCAGTATACGGATCCGGTTGCCGGAACCGGCTATTCAAAGGCCGTATCGGTCCTGTTCTGCATGGAAGAGGCGCTCCTGAACCGTGCCGAGGCCTATGTCATGAAGATGCAGGAGGATCCTTCGGCTCTCGACAGTGCGCTGGCCGACATGAACATGTATGCCTCCAACCTCTTCTCGTCGGGCTTTACGCCCATGACCGAAGCCTCGATCGTCGAGTGGGCGACGGAGACCTATTCGGATTATTCGAAACTCTATGTGGGCAAGACCTCGGAGACGAGCCCCCAGACGCTCAACCCGAAAAAGAAACTGTTCGCGTCTCCGTACAATACGTTGGAGCCGGGCAGTACGCAGGAAAGCATGCTCCAGGCCGTGTTGTTCATGCGCCGCTACCAGTTCCTGCACGAGGGCATGCGTTGGTTCGATACGCGCCGCTTCGGCATAACGGTCTATCGGTATACACTTGACGAGGACGATGAAACCGTGCTCCAGATTACCGATCAGATCAGCGACGAGAGCGGTACCCCCGATCTTCGCCGAGCCCTGCAGCTTCCGTCCGACGTCGTTGCGGCCGGACTGACACCCAATCCGAGAAATTAAAAACGAATACATATGAAAAGGTATCTGATCATCCTGTTGCTCCCCGTCGTGTCGCTCTTCTTCTCCGCCTGCTCGGACGACGATGAGTTGAGTGCCACCAGTGTGGTCCGGGAGACAACTACCGAAGAGAACGATTTTGACCGTTGGCTCACGCGCAATTACGTGGAGCCATACAACATCCTGTTCAAGTATCGGTTCGAGGATATCGAATCGAACATGGACTATTACCTCACGCCTGCCAGTTACGAGCAGTCCATTGCCATGGCCAAACTGGTGCTCCACATGTGTCTGGAGGCCTACAACGAGATTACGGGCGATACGGAGTTCATCAAGTCCTATTTCCCGAAGATCCTCTTTCTGGTCGGTTCGTATGCCTACAAGACCAACGGTTCGCTGGTGCTCGGAACGGCTGAGGCGGGGGCCAAAATCACACTGTATAATGTCGATGGGCTGGTGCCCACGGCCGTCAATGCGAAGACCTCCTATTTCAAGACGCTCCACCATGAGTTTGGCCACATCCTCAATCAGACGAAGCCCTATTCGACCGATTTTTCAGAGATCTCCGGCCCGGACTATGTGCAGGACCAGTGTTTCGAAATCTATACGACCGACGAGATGGCGCTCCAGGCCGGATTCATCTCGCCCTACGCCTCGAAATCCGACAGCGAGGATTTCGTTGAGCTGATCTCCCTCTATGTCAATCGTTCGGCCGATGAGTGGGAGGAGATGCTGACGACGGCCGGAAGCAGCGGCCGTGAGAAGATCGAGGCCAAATTCGAGATCGTGTACAACTACATGAAAGACAGTTGGTCGATCGATCTCAATGAGTTGCGCGATATCGTATTGCGTCGTGCCGCCGAGGCTCCCTACCTCGATTTCGAATCGCTCGACTAATCCGATTAATTGAATAGTTTCAGAACAAACGACAACGCATATGAAAAGGACAACGATCATATCATTTCTGTCGCTTCCCCTGCTGTGTACCTCGTGCCTGTTCGATGAGGAGGACTTGTTCGACAAGTCGGCTTCGGAACGAATCGAGGCGGCCAAGATTGAGGCGAAAGAGGCTCTCGAGAGCGCCTCGAACGGATGGCATGTCCGTTATTTCCCTTCGTCTACGCAGGAATTCGGAGGTTATAACGTGTTCTTCAAATTCTCCGACGGACAGGTGACCATTGCCTCCGAGACCGAAAGCGATCCCTCGACAGCCGAGACGAGCCTTTATTCGCTCGGCGAGGATTTGGGGGTGACGCTCAACTTCGATACGAAGAATTCGGTGATCAACTATTTCGTGCATCCGCGCAATCCCGACGGTCTGGGATCCACCTACAAGGGCATGGAGGGAGACTACAAGTTCATGGTGATGGAGACCTCGTCGGAGCGAATCCGTCTGCGCGGTATTATCACGGGCAATTCGTACATCCTGACCGCCATGGATTCGGATGTCGATTGGGCAACCGAAATGGAGACCTATCAGAATTGTGCCGAGGATATGGAGTTCAGCTCCTACTCCTGTGTGGTGAACGGCAAAACATATGCCGTGGAACGCACGAACCGCCGGCTGACGATCCAGGTCGATGCCCAGACTACGGTGTATGCCCCGTTCATCTACACCAAGACGGGAATCAGTTTTTACGAACCGATTACGATCGACGGTGTCACGGCGCAGGATTTCAATTTTGTGGATGAATACTACTTCGTCGAGGCGAACGGAGCCGATTTCAAGATCATGACCCCGGAACCGATCCGTTCCGACATTACGTTTGATGTGACGATTCCCGAGGAGTCGAAGACCTATAAGAGCGCGACCGTTGAGGTCAAGCCGTCGAACGACGCCGAATACTATTACATCGGGACCATGCTGCGCTCCGAGTACGAGTCCTACCGCGAGAAGAAACTGCTTCAGGAAATCGTCAATACGCTCAACAGCCAGATCGGCTCGGCCGACGATGTGAACGAGTTTGCAGAAAAGATGCTCTATCAGGGAGATGGCTCCTACACGCTCAATTACCCGAGTTTCTACGACGAATACGTGGCGATTGTCTTCGGTTGTGCCGTTTCCGAGGGTGTGATTCTTTCCACGACGTCGGTGACGGCGGTTCCCTTCTCGGTCGATGCTTCGCTGCTGCCCGCCGAGACCAACGATCTCTACAAGCGCTGGCTGGGCAAATGGGCCGTTACGAGTGCTTCCTCCGAAACGAGCGGAACCTCCTATACGTTCTACATCACAATCAAACCCGATGTCATCAACTCGAGTTTCAAGATCAACGGATGGGGGTATACGGTATATGCCAACCTGGTGGATATTGCTGCCACCTATTCCAGCGGCAACCTGTGTGTGACCGGAAACCAGGCCGATCTGTATACGACCTCTACCGGAACGCTTTATCTGGCCAACCGATATGTCAATCGGGATACCGGCAGCGATTACGGAATTGTCAATTCGACCAACGCCTCCAACCTGGTGGCGACATACAGTGAGGATGAAACGGGCAAGGCTACCATGGTCGGGCGTAACGGCTCGCTGACCACCGGGGTGAACTTCACCATCACCTGTCTGGAGCTCTATGAACGCAGAACCGGCTCTTCCTCGTATTACTACCTGCCGATTGCGGATGGTTACACCTCACTGGACTACTTCGTCGGACCTTATACCATGGTGCAGCTCGTGGATGCCGATGGCAACGAACTCTCCTTGTCTGCGGCGGCTGCAATGCAGCAGCAGATGTCGTCCTTCCCGGCTTCGATGACCGGAATCTCCGGATCGGAGCAGTGCAAGGCCGTCGAGTAGACGACTTCCTGGAAAACAAAGGGCGGATCAACTTGCGGGATCCGCCCTTTGTTTTGTCTGTTTTCGACGCGGCCCCAGGGCGCTCTGGTCGGCGCGACATGGGTGTTTATATGTTGGTGTGGTTGGCCGGTTTGCCGACGATTCGAAGAATCTGCCGTGTCTGCGGGAGAGGCGGGGATCGCGGTGTGGAGGTCGGTTTGTGACACAGCGGGCGAATCCTTGGATTCGCCCGCTGCCGTGATTCTTGTGCGGATAAAGGGACTCGAACCCCCACGCCGTAAGGCATCAGATCCTAAGTC
>ENA-OXYB01000303-OXYB01000303.1-human-gut-metagenome-genome-assembly--contig:-NODE-303-length-15899-cov-4.261045_pt1 | contig 15899 bp, 15 predicted proteins | sample MGYA00244941_ERZ652754 | MGnify/ENA primary metagenome ERZ652754 (study PRJEB26926, sample SAMN06164654) | human gut metagenome | biome: ENVO:00009003; feature: ENVO:2100002; material: ENVO:00002003... | reverse complement strand
GGCTCCAGCATGTCCGGCAAGTCGGTCACGCCGTCCAGCGCCATCCAGGTATCGGCGGTCTACGCCTGCGTGCGGGTGATCGCGGAAACCATCGCCAGCCTGCCGCTGCACGTGTATCAGAATCAGGGCGAAGGCAGCGTCAAGGCGCTGGATCATCCTCTCTACCCAATTCTGCACGACGAACCCAACAGCGAGATGACCTCTTTCGTCTGGCGGGAAACGATGCTGGCGCATCTGCTGCTCTGGGGTAATGCCTATTGCCAGATCATCCGCAGCGGGCGGAGCCAGATTCTCGGATTGTATCCGCTGCTGCCGGATCGTATGGAGGTTGACCGGGACAGCTCGGGCACGCTGACCTATACCTATTCTGCAAACGGTGGGCAGACGGTGAAGCTGCGCCCGGAGGACGTGCTGCACATTCCGGGGCTGGGCTTTGACGGGATCATGGGCTACAGCCCCATCGCGCTGGAGAAAAACGCCATCGGGCTGGGTCTGGCCGCTGAAGAGTACGGCAGCAAATTTTTCTCCAACGGCGCACGGCCCAGCGGCATCCTGACCCATCCGAATACGGTGAAAGACCCGAAAAAGCTGCGGGACAGCTGGAACGCCGCTTACGGCGGCTCCAACAATTCCGGACGCGTGGCCGTGCTGGAAGAGAACATGTCCTATACGCCCATCTCCATGCCGAACTCGGAGGCGCAGTTTCTGGAAACGCGCAAGTTTCAGGTATCGGAGATCTGCCGCATTTACCGCGTGCCGCCGCATATGGTGGGCGATCTGGAACACGCTACGTTTTCGAACATCGAGAATCAGTCCATTTCGTTTGCCGTACACACCATCCGTCCCTGGGTCGTTCGGCTGGAACAGGCCATGAACCGCGCGCTCTTTTCCGAGAAGGAGAAGGGCGTTTATTATGTCCGCTTCAACATGGACGGTCTCATGCGGGGCGATTACAAATCCCGCATGGAGGGCTACGCCATTGGGCGGCAGAACGGCTGGCTGTCCACCAATGATATCCGTGATCTTGAAAATATGAATCCTGTACCGGACGAAGACGGAGGAAACGCGCTTCTGGTGAACGGAAACATGGTTTCCGTACGCAGAGCAATGAGCGCCGCGCCGGAAAATTCGGTACAGGAAGGCGCTATGGAGGATTCAACTTGAACAGAAAACTGACACTGGGCAGTCTTTTTGATGGCATCGGCGGATTTCCCTTGGCCGGGAAAATGGCGGGAATTACACCCGTCTGGGCTTCGGAGATCGAGCCGTTTCCCATCCGCGTGACAGAAAAAAGGCTGCCCGAAATGAAACACTACGGAGACGTGCACGGACTGAAGGGTGGTGATCTTGGGGCTGTGGACGTAATTACGTTCGGTAGTCCCTGTTAGCCAGGATCTCAGCATCGCTGGCAAGCGCTCCGGTTTGGACGGTAGCCGTTCCAGTCTCTTCTTCGAAGCCGTGCGCGTTATCACTGAAATGAGGGAAAATACCAATGGAAAATATCCAAGATGGGCGGTGTGGGAAAACGTGCCAGCCGTGCTGTCCTCTCAGCATGGGCAGGATTTCCGCCGCGTCCTCGAAAGCCTCGTCCGCATCAAAGACCCCGCGGCAGATGTTCCTCTGCCGGAAAGCGGGCGCTGGCTGCACGCGGGCGAGATCCTGGGCGACGGTTATTCTCTCGCCTGGCGCGTCCTCGACGCCGCGCAGGGTTGGGGCGTCGCACAGAGACGGAAACGTGTATTTGCTGTCCTCGATCTTGATGGACAATGTGCCGGCAAGGTTCTCTTTGAGTCCGAAGGCGTGTCAGGGTATACTCCGCCGGGCGGAGAAGCGCGGAAAGGAGCTGCCCCAGGTGCTGAAAGCAGCGCTGGAACGGCAGGCATCTGTCTGAACGATCAGGGCGGCTTGCGCATGGACGTTACCCGTGACGCAGTTCCCACCCTCCGGGCAGAAGCCCGGCATCCGCCCTGTGTCCTGAACGCCTTTGGCTTCTGCACGGAACACAGCGCGGACAGCCGCAGTATTGGCTGCCGGGAGGAAGAAAGCCCCACGCTTCGCGCGGGCGTGGTTCCCGGTGTGGCGATTGACTTCAATCCTACCGACAGTCGTATTCGATTGAAGGAGGATGATCTGTGTCAGACGCTGTGTTCACGCATGGGCACGGGCGGAAATCAGGTTCCGCTGGTATTCGGCATTTCATCCGACCAAAGCAATGCTATGCTGTCGGAGAATCCGCATGCCGGAGTATATGAAGCGGATACCAGCCGAACGCTGGACTGCAGCGGCGGCTCACCGGCCTGCAATCAGGGTGGAATGCTCGTTGTTGCACCGTCAGAAAAGCCCTGCTATTGCATTCAGGGCTCCATGATCGGGCGCAAAGAGCAGAACGGCCCGCAGGGCGGCGGCGTCAACCGCGAAGTGGCGTTCACGCTGGATACAGTGGATCGCCATGCCGTTTACGCCATGACCACGGGTTCATTTACCCAGCTGGACGAGGAAAAGTCGCCTCCTCTTCTGGCGCGGGACTACAAGGATCCGCCTGTGGTGGGCAGGGATGAACCAGCCTACGCGCTGGATCGCGCCTGTTTTTCTGCCGGTGAGAACGCGCAATACAGCATGAATATTGGCGAAGAACAAGCGCCCACGCTGGTGGCAGAAGGCCCAAGTACGGTTGCCGCGCCCGCGGAATATCTGGTGCGTCGTCTCACGCCCGGCGAGTGCTGCAGATTACAGGGCTACCCGGACGGCTGGTGCGAAAACCTTGAAAGCCCCGCGCCATCCAATAAGGAAACGGATCGCTGGGAAGCGATTTTCGAGGAATGGCGCACGGCCATGGGCAGAAACACCAAGCCCAAAACACGCCGGCAGATCATCCGCTGGCTGCAAAATCCCCATACGGATTCCGCAGAGTTCATGGCGTACGGAAATAGCGTCGCGGTACCGTGCGTCTTTTTTGTTCTCGCGGGAATCGTCTGGGCACAGGAAACGGAGGTGAACGAACTTGAGAACGATTAACCTGAACGGCTACATCGACGAAGAAGTCTGGTACGGCGACGAGATCACGCCGTCCATGCTGCACGACGCGCTCTACGGCGAGAACAACGAGTTTTCCGACGATGTGCGCATCATTCTGAACAGCTATGGCGGCTCGTGCAACGCCGCCGTTCGGATGCACGACGACATCCGCGCCTATCCGGGCAAGGTGCATCTGGTGATCTCGGGCACGGCGGCGTCCGCTGCGACGGTGCTTTCCGCTGCGGCGGACACGCTGGAGATGACGCCGGGCAGTCTGTATATGATCCATGACCCTTCCACTGTCGCCTGGGGCAACGAGCGGGACTTCGGCGAAGCCATCGCGCTGCTGAAGGCCTGCAAGGAGAGTATCCTCAACATCTATTCCCGGCGCAGCCCCATTGACCGCGGCACGCTGGCGGCGATGATGACCGCCACCACCTGGATGGACGCGGGCGCGGCGCTGGCACAGGGCTTTATCGACGGTGTGGCCGACCCGCAGACGTGCCCCACGGATTCTTCAGCAGTGCGCACAGTGAATCGCAAGGATGCCGAAGCGAAGGTGCGGCTCTGGCTGGAGCGGCATAACCCGCTCAAACAGGGCGAAACGGCGCCAGCGCTGAAATCCGTCGCAATTCGGTCGGCAACGGAGAACAAAAATACCGAAGAACAACCGAATGCTGCGCTTCAGCCGGAGATCAGTGAAAACTCCGGCGTACCCGCAGACCAGCTACGCAGACGGCTGGATCTGATCAAACCCAACGACCGATAATTTTGGAGGTACAACATGAGCAAGATTCTTGAAATGCGCCAGAAGCGCGCCGAGGTCTGGGACAAGGCCAGGGCTTTTCTGGATGAGCGCACCAATGAAAGCGGCGTAATGAGCGCCGAGGATTCCCAGCAGTACGAGCGCATGGAACAGGAAGTGGTCGACCTCGGTCATACCATCGACCGCATGGAGCGTGCGGAGCAGATGGATCGCGAGATGAACGAGCCTGTTTGTCAGCCGCTGGCTTCCCGCCCCGAAAAGAGTCCCGGCGGTCGAACCGGCCGCGCGTCGGATGAATACAAGCTGGCCTTCTGGAACATGATCCGCAATCGCGGCGAACATTTCCAGGTGCGCAACGCCCTTCAGATCGGCACCGATTCGGAGGGCGGTTTTCTTTGCCCGGATGAGTACGAGCACACGCTGGTGCAGGCGCTGACCGAGGAAAACCAGCTGCGCAGCCTGTGCACCATCATCCGCACGGAGTCCGGCGACCGCAAGATTCCCATCGTCGCCAGTCACGGAACCGCCAGCTGGGTGGAAGAGGAAGGCCAGATTCCCGAATCCGACGACGCTTTTGGTCAGATCTCCATCGGCGCGCACAAGGTGGCGACCATGATCAAGGTGTCCGACGAACTGCTTCAGGACTCCGTGTTCGACGTGGAGAGCTACATCGCATCTGAATTCGCCCGCCGCATCGGCGCGGCCGAGGAGGACGCGTTCATCAACGGCAACGGTACGGCAAAGCCCACGGGACTTCTGCACAGCGTAAATGGCGCGGCCACTGGCGTAACTGCGGCCGGCGCGGCGATCACGGCGGACGAGATCATCGACCTGATCCATTCTGTGAAGTCCGGCTATCGCAAAAAGGCGGTCTTCCTGCTGAACGACAGCACGGTCAAAAACCTCCGCAGGCTGAAGGACGGCAGCGGTCAGTATCTCTGGCAGCCCGGCCTGAAGGAAGGTCAGCCGGACAAGCTGTTCAGCTATCGTCTGGTGACCTCGGCCTATATGCCTGAAGTGGCCAGCGGCGCGAAGCCCGTGCTGTTCGGCGATTTCTCGTCCTACTGGATCGCGGATCGTCAGGGCCGTTCGTTCCAACGCCTCAACGAGCTGTATGCGGCGACCGGTCAGATTGGCTTTCGCGCAACTCAGCGCGTGGACGGTCGTCTGGTGCAGAGCGAAGGACTGAAGTGCCTCGCCATGAAGGCGTAAAAAGCGGAGGTGGAAAGCCATGATGAAAGCTGAACCCGTTGCGGATCCTACCCGCAACACCCACAACTATTTTGCGCAAGGCGGCAATGAGCTGGTCATTGGCGGAAAGCTCACCTTCCTGCCCGGCGCGATCATCGAGGGCGGCGACGATCTGTTTGGTCAGTCAGAACCGGCTTCGCAGATTGCCTATATTGCCGATAGCGAAGCGACCACCATTGCCGCGCTGAAGGACGACTATAATTCCCTGCTGGCGGCGCTACGCAGCTGCGGCCTGATGGTCACGGGCAAGTGAGGCGGCGTCAATGATCGTTACCGTGGATGAGGTAAAAACGCATCTCCGCATTCAATGCGATGAAGAGGACGACTACCTGACCGGCCTGATCGCACAGGCGCAGGTCGCGGCGGAGGATTACTGCCGGACGCAGTTTTCTGATCCCGCGCCTGAACCTGTGCGGCTGGCGGTTCTGCTCATGGTGGGATTCTACTATGAGAATCGGGATATCCCCGACATGACCACCTACAAGGCCATGCGGATGGCATTCGACAGTCTGCTGTATCCCTATCGCGATCCTGAGAAGATGTTTTGAGACAGGAAACAAGGCACAGCATATTGTGGATAAATCTGTGGAACGTGTGAATATGTTGTGCTTCAACAAAGGAGATGACGGCTCGTGCGCGGATATAAAAACTTCGAAGGCACGCCCCACCCCGGGGATCTGTGTCATCTGGTGGAGATCGGCTATACCGAAAACGCCATCAACGAAAACGGCTATCCCGAGCCGAAGGATGTGGTGCTCTGCCGCGTATGGGCCAGTGCCGTCGACGCAGGCAACCAGCACTATCGGGCTGCGGATGTGATGAACACCGAGCAGGTCGTCAACTTCACCATCCGCTATCGCAGGGACGTGAAGCCCGGCATGTGGGTGAAATTTCAGGATGAGAAGTGGATCATTTCCACGCTGGGCGAGTATTCGTTCAAAAGAACCTACCTCGGACTGAAGGCTTCCATTGCGAAGGGAGTGAGCGGGTAATGCGTCAGGTACAGGAAGCGCTCAAGAACATCGGCATCCCCGTCATCGCCGGCATCTGGCGCGCCACGTCCGAAAACCAGAATCCGCCGCTGCAATATGTGGTCTATTCCAGCACCACCACAGAGACGGCATTTCAGGACGACCGTCCTGCGGGATACCGCACCTACATCTATCTGAACCTGTGGAGCGATATCGACCCCACCAACATGGCGAATCGCATCCGGCAGGCGATGTACGACGCGGATTTCTGGATGCTGGAAGAGAGCGATAAGGGCTACAATCAGCCAGCCTACGAACCGGCTACGCGCACCTATACCGTGCAGTGGACCTGGGTCTACTGGCAGGAGGCGCCATTGGGAGGAAATGCACATGCCGATGGAACTGCAGGGCTTTGATAACCTGAAGGACGACCTGACCAACATGGCGTCCAATCTGGAGTTCGGCGCGGGCGTGAACCGCGCGCTGCAGGAGGGTGCGAAGCCCATTGAGGAGCAGATGCTCCACAACGCCTCGTCCGATCCACAAATCATCACCGGCGCGCTGCACGGTTCCATTCGTACCCACAGTGTCCGAAAATCCCGCAGCGGCGGCAAGTACATCACCATCGGCGTGAAGCATTCCGAAAAGGGCGCGTACTATGCCAATCCAGTCGAGAAAGGCCATGGCGGCCCTGCGCCCGCTCCGGCGCATCCCTTTGTGCGCCCAGCCTTTGACGTGCGTAAGGACGAGGCGTATCAGATCATGAAGAACATTCTCAAGGATGAATTACTGAAATGAGGTCTTTGTATGAGGAGAATCAGAGATGGAACTGTATGAACTCCGTCAGCGGCAGAGTCTTCCGCTGGAGGCGAAAATCACGATGAGCCAGCAGCGCATCCGGGAATGGTACGAGCATTGGGATGGGCAGGTCTACGTTTCCTTTTCAGGCGGGAAGGACTCCAGCGTGCTACTACATTTGGTGCGTTCGCTGTACCCGGAGGTGCCGGCAGCTTTTGTGGACACCGGGCTGGAATTCCCTGCGATTCGCAATTTCGTCCGTTCAGTGGAGAACGTCATCTGGCTGCGCCCGGAAAAGCGCTTTCAGGAAATCGTACAGGAATACGGCTATCCCGTGGTCAGCAAGGACATTGCGAGAAGCGTGTATTACGCACGGAAGGGCAGCAACTGGGCGCTGCGCCGGTTTCAGGGACAGAATCCGGACGGTACGCCGTCCCAGTGGTACGCTTCCCGGCAGAGAAAGTGGAAAAAGCTGCTGGACGCGCCGTTTAAAATCAGCGATATGTGCTTTCATTGGATGAAGGAACGCCCGCTGCTGAAGCTGGAAAGGGAGCTAAGACCGTTCATCGGCATTCTTGCGGAGGAGAGCGACCGGCGAACCGCCGCGTATCTGCAGAATGGTTGTAATGCGTTTAATGCAAAGAAGCCCAATTCCAAGCCGATGGGTTTCTGGCGGGAACAGGACGTGCTGGAATATATCCGCAAGTACGCAGTTCCCTATGCTCGGGAGATCTATGGCGAGATCGTCGAAAAAGACGACGGCCGCCTGACGACCACACTTGAAACGCGCACCGGCTGCTATGTTTGTCCATTCGGGCAGAGCTGCCGCCGTCCTAAGGGCACGGAAACGCGCTACCAGCGTTTGAAGCGCCTCTACCCTAAACAGTACGCCTACTGTATGCGACCACTGGAGGAAAACGGGCTCGGAATGAAGCCCATTCTTGATTTTTTGGAGATTCCATACGAATAAGAATAAGGAGGACAACGCTATGCCCAATCCCGCTGCTTCGCCCGCTGTAAGCTCTACGGTGGGCCTTAAAAATATGGTCATCGCGCCGCTGACGGTGGACACCGAGGAGACGCTGACCTACGGCGATCTTCAGCTGGTCGCCGGCGCAATCGAGGCGTCCATCACGCCCCAGAACGCCGATCCGGACGTTCAATACGCGGATGACGCGGAATTTGATGTTCTGTATCCCGACCCCGAGCTGTCGTTTAAGACGAAGATGGCTGATCTTCCGCTGATCATTCAGGAGATGATCTTCGCCAACAAGATCGACGACAACGGCGTGCTGATTCGGTCTTCCACCGACAAGCCGCCCTATTTCGCGGTGGGCTTCAAGAGCGAGAAGGCGAATCACAAGTTCCGTTATATCTGGCTGTACAAAGTCCGCGCCAAGCCTGTGACCGAAAACTATGCTACGAAGGAAGGCAAGTCCATCACGCGCCAGACCGGCGAAGTCGAATGGACGGCCATTCGCCGAACCCATGATAATCAGTATCAGGCGGTTGCGGACGAGGACGAAAACGGCTTTACCGCGGCGAAAGGTGCGACTTTCTTGCAGAGCGTATACGAGCCGGTCTTTACGAGCGACAAATAAGCCCTATCCCCATGCGGCATAGCGCTGCGTGGGGATTCCTTCATATTATAATAGGAGGTTCTCGTCATGATCACCTGTACTCTCAAGGATAAGAAATACGCGGTGGATTTCATCTCCGGGCGCGCACTGCGAGAGATGGAACCCGCAGCGAAAATGTACGCCAAAATCGTGGCGCTGTCCAATGCCGCAGTCAAGGGAGAAGAGATTCCACAGAAGCAGCAGATCAGCGTCACCGATGCGATGGACGTGATGATCCGCTGGTTCTGCCTGCTGTTCGGGAATCAGTTCAGTCCGGACGATGTGCTGGACGGCTATCCCGTGGATCGCCTGATGCACGACATTGCGCTGGCGTTGATGGCCGTGCAGACCCAGACCACCGAGATTCTCAGTCAGTTCCCTACGAAGGCGGCGAAGGAACCGGCGAGTCCGCCAATGGTGACGGAAGCGGAAGAGATTCCGCTGTTCTGACGCTGCCTGAATTTATCTATTCCACCTACAACTCGCTCTTGGAATCCGGTTGGCGCATGGACGAGATCGACCGCATGGACATGCCTGGCTTCCTGAAGATCCGGGCGTGGAACGCCCGACAGGAGCAGAAAAAGAAAGAACCCCGCCAACGATACATTGACGAGGTGTGGTCGAACCTGAAGCCATGATTTACATGATCAGGTATTTCTCGTTGAACTGACTCGGCGTAAGAATTTCCGGCTTTTCAACCTCGACAGCAGAGAAGTCCTTATCGCCCGTAATCAGAATGTCAACGTCTGCCGAGATTGCGGAATACAGAACCTTTTCATCATCCTTATCGCGGATTGTAAACCAGCCGTGTTTCGGCAGAATTTGAGGAGTGTGAACCATTTCAAAGGGAATGCTCTCAAACAGCCGATCCAGCGCTTGAATCAATGAAGGCTTCTTTCGTCCGACGACTTCGTAGCATTCATCGATCACATAAGAACTGAGAACCAGCCGATGATCCTCCATGATCCGCGCCATCATGTTCCACATCATCTTGCTGCGGAAGATTACGGCGGAAAGCAGGACGTTTGTATCCAACATGATTCGCATGGCTCAGCGTCCTCTTTCCGCTCGGATTTCCTTCACCAGAGCAACGACGTCTTCATCCGTCTGAAGATCATTTTCTTCCGCAAAGCCTGCGAACGCATCCTGCGCCTGACGAAGCGCCAGCATGGAGGGATTGGCCAGTATAAACTGACCGTTCGCTTCAACGAAAGCGACCTTATCGCCGTCATTCAGTTTGAGTGCCCGACGAATGTTGATGGGCAAAGTGATCTGCCCTTTGCTTGTGATCTTTGCAAGCTCCATAAACGACGCCCCTTTCCGTGGAATTCATTGAATTCCTTACTCACTAATAGTATACCCGAAATTCGCTGTGAATGCAACGGTTTTTTTAATTTTTCCTTTGAAGGCAGGTGAGCCGGCATGAGCGAGACGCTCCGCGATCTCGTGGTATCGTTGTCATTGAACAGCGATAATTTCACGCGCAACATCAAATCCATCAACAAGCAGATCCAGGAAGCGGAATCGGCGTTCCGGCTGGCCTCTGCGGGCGTTGAGAATTTCGAGACGACCACGGCCGGTCTGTCCTCCAAGTTATCTACGCTTCAGCGCACCTTTCAGCTTCAGCAGGACGCGGTCGGGCAGTATGAGCGCGCGCTCCAGCAGGCCAGCGACAAGCTGCAGGAGTGCTATACGCGGCAGAACGATTACGCACAGCGGCTGGCGGACGCGAAGGACAAACAGCAGCAGCTGAAAACGGAAGTGGCCAGCGCCGCGCAGGCGTATAAGCACTATAAGAATACGCTGGGCGAAACGGACTCCGCGACGATTGCCGCAAAGGCGAATCTGGACGCTTATAAGGGTGAATACCGCGCTGCCGTTCAGGAAGTCAAGAAGCTGGAAGGTCAGAACGTCGCGCTGAAAAAGTCTACGCAGAACGCGGCGGACGCATTCTCCGCGGCGCAGACCAAGCTGAACAGCGCGAAGGGCGCGGTCAAAGAAACCGCCGCCGAGATCGACCAGTGCAACCGCCAGCTCGCCCTTTCGTGCACCAGCTGGGCGTCTGCCGGAGAAGCGATTCAGGCCAGTCAGCGCAGCATCGCTTCCATCGGCAAGCAGATGAAAACCGCCGAGAGCAGCTATCGCCTGGCAGCGGCGGGCGTGAAGGATTTTGATAAATCCGCCGCCGGGCTGACCGCGAAGCTGACGCTGCTTCAGGAAAAACTGGGGCTGCAGCAGAAAGCGGTCGCCGAATATGAAAAGGCGCTGGCCGCCGCGAAAGAACAGCTGCAGGCTGCGCAGCAGGTCAACGATCCGGATAAAATCCGCGAAGCCACCGACGCGGTGCAGGATGCGGAGACCGCACTCAACAATGCCCGCGCCGCGGTAAAGCAGACACAGGCGGACATTGCCGGCTGCAATAAAGAGCTGAAAACGGCGCAGTCCGAATGGACGAAGGCCGGAAAAAGTCTGGAGTCCTTCGGCAAATCCTGCGATAGCGCCAGCAAGAATCTGAACAAGGCGGGAAAGCTGCTCTCCACGACGCTGACCACGCCCATTGTGGCGCTGGGCACGGCGGCGCTCAAGTCCTCCATTGACTTTGAATCCTCCTTCACGTCCGTCCGAAAGACAGTAGATGCTACGGAGGCGCAGTTCGAACAGCTGGCGGCTACGTCCAAGAAAATGTCCACCCAGGTTGCGGCGGGCACGGACGAGATCAACGAAGTTATGGCCAGCGGCGGTCAGCTGGGCGTGGCCACGGAGCATCTTTCCGACTTCACCCGCGTCATGATCGACCTGGGCAATTCCTGTGAAGACCTGAACGCCGGCGACGCAGCGACCACTATTGCCCAGTTCGCCAATATCATGGGCACCAGCCAGAGCCAGTTTAGCAACATCGGCTCTACGCTGGTCGACCTGGGTAACAACTTCGCTACGACAGAAAAGCCCATCATGGAAATGGCGCATCGCATGGCCGGCGCGGGCAAACAGGTGGGTCTGACCGAAGCACAGGTGCTGGGCTTTGCGGCGGCACTGTCCTCCGTGGGTATCGAGGCCCAGATGGGCGGCTCTGCTTTTTCAAAGGCATTGATCAAAATGGAGGTCGCATCCGCAACAGGCGGCGACGCGCTGGAGGATTTCGGCAAGGTCGCCGGGATGACCGGGCAGCAGTTCAAAGCCCTGTGGGACAGCGATCCCGCCGCCGCGTTCCAGTCGTTCATCGTGGGACTGTCCAAACTGGACGACGAGGGCGAAAGCGCCATCGCGGTGCTGGATGAGATCGGCATCAAAGAGGTGCGCCTGCGCGACACCATGCTCCGCGCTGTCAACGCCACCGATCTTTTCTCTCAGGCGCAGAATATGGCCACCAGCGCATGGAAGAAGAACACCGCGCTGTCTGAAGAGGCAAACAAGCGTTATGCCACCACGGAGAGCAAACTGAAGAATCTCAAGAATACGGCGCTGCTGTTCGGTCAGCAGCTCGGTGACGACCTGAACCCCACCATCCGCAGCCTGATCGACGGCGCGGAAGAGCTTTTGCAGAAGTTCCTTTCCATGGACGAATCCCAGCGGAAGCAGATCATTCAGTTTGCAGCCTATGCCGCAGCTGCCGGGCCGGTACTGCTGGCGCTGGGGAAGATCACGAAGGGCGTCGGTACGGTATCCACTGCTTTCGGCAAGTTCGCCACGTCAGTTGGCAAAGCGGGCGGCGGCTGGAAGGGATTTCTGACGGTTCTGGGTAAGTCCCCTGCCGTATGGTTCGCCGTCGCCGCCGCAGTGATCGCGGGCACCGTCGCACTGGCGGATTATGTATCCGGCGCGAAACAGGCGCGTGAGGCGCTGCAGGGCATGGAAGATACGGCGAAACAGTGGAAAGATACTGCCGCCGAAACCTTCTATGGAAACAGTGAGGGGCTGTCCTTCTTTGGCCTGTCGGAGAACGATTTTGTCCGGGATCAGCAGTCCGCGCAGGACTGGCTGGACGGATTGCTGGCGGTGTGGTCGGACGGCGAAAAGGAAAGCAATGAGATCGTCGCCCACTGGACGGATTCGTTCAAAACGCTCACCGCTTCTACCCGGAATGAACTGACTGCGCTGAAAGAAACCGCCGACAAGAACGGCTATACCAGTGTATCTGAGGGACTGGCAGCGGACATTCAGACGCTGGATCAGATGGACGCGGAGATCGAGCGGCTGCTGAAAAAGCGGCAGAATGGATTTTTCTCCGAAAAAGATCAGATTCGCCTGCAGGAGCTGATCGATACCCGTGAAGCCATTGAGGTCAAATATCATCTGACCCCGGAGAAAACGGGCGGTTTTGAAACCATCTCCCAGAAGGTCGAAGCCGAGGTCGCCCGCGCACAGGCGCGCGGCAAAACGGATGCGGATACGTCCGTTTACGAAAATGCAGTAAAAGCTGCTGCCGAAGGCATGGCGGCGATCAACGCTCAGATCGATGAGCGCTATGATAAGGAATACGGCCTCATCCAACTGATCGAGGATGAAACCGAACGCCAGAAAGCGTTGGAAGACTTGAATTCCCGCTATAACGAGGAACGAAAAGCCGCCGCGCAGGAATACGCCGAAACGCTTTCTTCCATCGTCATGCCTGTGTGGAACCAGCCGGAAATTCAGCAGGCCAGTCAGCAGATGGACGAACTCTTCACGAAGCTGCGCGAATACAGCATGGCCAGCGAAAGCGAGAAGCCCGCGCTGCTGGCGGATCTGCAGGCGCTTTCTGCCGGTATGGACGAAGGCGCGCTGACGGAATATCTCTCCCTGATGACGCAGATTCAGGCTCTGCTGGACAGCGGCATGAGCGAATCTGAAGTACAGGCGCTGTTCCCGGACATCGACTTTTCTTCGCAGCTGGATCAGTTCGCGGGGATTGTCAGCTATCTGGATCTCATCAAGACCGACCTGCCCGGCTTGTACAGCATGTTCGGTGAAGCGCTGCCCGAAGAGGTGCTGAAGATCGCCACCGACCTCGATATGACCGGTGCACAGGCACGCTGGGATGAATTCGCCCGGAACCCCGGCGCGATCACCACCGAAGCCATTATTACCGGGCTGTCTACAGGCGACCAGCAGGTCAATGTGGATGCTTTCATTTCCAGTTACACCGAAGTGCCCGAAGGGGCCAGTACAGCCGCCCTCACGCCCAAGGGGCTGATCGCCTACGTCGAAAAGTACGCTGAAATCACGGGCGGTGCGGATGTATCAGGACTGACTCCTGAAATCGCAGAATGTCTGGTGGCGGGCTACAAAGAGCTTGCCTCCGGCGCGGACGTTTCCCTGCTGAAGCCGGACGAAATCGTCGCCTACGTTTCGAGTTATGCGCAGCAGCAGGGTGTGGATATTTCCGCGCTATCGCCTGAGGGCGTGACCGCGTTCGTTATGGCCTATGAGGAAGCGACGGGTGGCGCACTCACTACGGCGCTGACTCCGGACGATGTAACCGCCATGGTGGCAAAATACCTGCAGGCGGAGAACGTCGATCTTTCCGCGCTTACGCCGGATCAGATTGAGGCCATCGTCACACGCTATGCCGAAGCGACGGGCTGCGATAAATCCCAGCTGCTGCCTTCTTTTACAGCCTATATCACTGAATACAAAGAGGCGGAGGGCGTCAGCGTTCCCAAGCCGAAAACACAGGTCATTATCACTGGGTATGATTATCTGGCATACCGGCAGCTTCAGAATAATCCTGATCTGACGCTTGAACTGCCTGTGCGTCTGGGCGAGCTGCCTGACGGTGAACTGGACAAGCTGATGGCAGACGGCAAGGTGAAATTCTGGAAAGACGGCGTGGAAGTGCCCATTGAGGCTGTGCCGGACGGAACCATCGATGCCAGCACGGTAGCCAGCCTTGATCAGGACGGTACGCTGCACATTCTGATTACGCCTGAGATCACCGGGACAAAGGAAGCCATAGACGCGCTTTCGCCTGTAGTCGATGAAACCTACAAGCTGGGCGGTTCGTGGCAGGAGGCATGGGCAGGCATTATGCCTACCACGACCATGGATATGGTGGATAGTGCGCTGGGGCGCATTCAGTCCTATCAGGAAACCCTGGATTACAACGCATGGGACAAATTCTGGGCTTCTGTATTTGGTGCAAGCACAGACCTTGGCGTTTTGGATCAGAGCATGAAGTCGGACTTCAATCCTGAGACCGTGGCTGAAATGTCAGCTTACGTTGCTGAGGTGGTCAGTGCCATCCATCAGGGCGTGCAGGTGCCGGAAGAGGATCTGAACAATCTGCAGAGCATTCTTGATTTTCTGAACGGACTGGACACGACCGGCACCGGCGCGCACATCCGCGAGGGCATCGCGCAGGGCATGACGGAGGCGGGCTTTGACAGCGACGCGGAAACGGTCGCGTCCAACCTCGAAACCGCGCTGAACACGGCGCTGCAGATTGAATCGCCCTCCAAACGTGTCAAGCCCACCGGCGAGTACGTCGCGGCGGGTGTAGGCGAAGGCATGGGCGGCTATGATTTCTCCGCTGATGCACAGGATACAGCTTCCGGCATTGAATCCGCTTTGCAGACCGCGCTGACGGGCGAAAGCCTGAAAAGTGCCGGTACGGCTGCGGCACAGGGACTCGGAAATGCAATGACCGCCTATCCCATGGCGGATACGGGACGTACTCTTGCCGCGAATATGCGCTCGGCTGTTCAAGCCAGCCTGAATAGAAACACGCTTCGCTCTGCGGGCGTAAACGTCATGGCCGGTCTGAGAGCCGGTATCCTTGCCGGGCGCTCCGGCGTAATCTCCGCCATGCGCTCTGCCGCCCGCGAAGCCGTGAACGCAGCAAAGAAGGAACTGAAAATCAAGAGTCCTTCGCAGGTATTTCGGGATGAAGTGGGCGTGATGACCATGCGCGGATTCGGCGCGGGTGTGCTGAAGGAGAGCAAGGAGCAGGCAAAGGTTATCCGCAACGCTTCCCGCTTTCTCACCGGCGAAGCGCGGGAAGGCTCCATCGTTACCAATAGCAGCGATAATCGCAAAACCTATAACAACAACGTATCCTCCACCATTCAGGTACAGCAGATGGTAGTACGGGATGAACAGGATATCCGCTCACTGGCGGTTGAGATTGCGACGCTGACCAGACGTCAGCAGCGCGGGAAGGGGCTGAGAATGGCATGAACGACTGGTTCTCCTGGAATGGTAAAAAATGTACGGAATACGGCATTCATGTGCTGGAACAGCCGCCGATCACCATTCCCGCCGAACGTGCAACGTTTACCAATGTGCCCGGCAGGCCGGGCAGCCTGACGACGCTGGAAGGGGATGACGTTTATGACGATCTGATTCTGACCGCACAATGCATGATTTCCGATCCAAGTAACATTCGCGCCATTGCTTCCTATCTGAAGGGAAGCGGGAAAGTCGCTTTTGCCAACAGGCCGGGCGGCTTTTATTTTGCCCGGATTGTAAATCAGATTCCTGTCTCTTATACACATCTCCGAG
>ENA-OXYB01000264-OXYB01000264.1-human-gut-metagenome-genome-assembly--contig:-NODE-264-length-17416-cov-9.825644_pt1 | contig 17416 bp, 12 predicted proteins | sample MGYA00244941_ERZ652754 | MGnify/ENA primary metagenome ERZ652754 (study PRJEB26926, sample SAMN06164654) | human gut metagenome | biome: ENVO:00009003; feature: ENVO:2100002; material: ENVO:00002003... | reverse complement strand
GTGAAATCCGCTATGCGGACGGCAACCCGCTCCCCACGACGCTGGAGAGCGACCTCACGGAAGCCCTTGCGGCGTTCAACAGCGGGAAGAGCGAGCCGCTGACGCTCGGCGGCACGCTGGTCGAGACCCCTGAAGAAACCGAATTTTCGGGATTCGAGATTACCGGATGGGAAACGGGGGACGGAGGCGACGTTAGCGCGGAAATGTAAGACAATTAATAATTAACAATGAATAAAATGAAGACTAAACACTTTGCACTCGCAGCGCTGGCATTGTCACTTGCCGCCTGCAACAATGAAAATGAGATTTTGAACAACGACGGCCCCGTAGCCGCACAGTTCACCGCCGACATCTATAAGGCCGTATCCACCCGCGTCAATTCGGAGGGGACCGGCTTTACCGACAACGACTGTATCGGCATCAACAGCGAAGACATCACCAACGTGCCCTACGTGAGAGAGAACGGCCAGTTCGGGCCCAAGGGTACAACCATCTATTTCAATGACACCGAAACGAAGACCTTCAGCGCCTACTACCCGTATAGGGAGGACAGCGAATTGCAGAATGGAATCGTGTCAGTCAACACCGATCAATACGGTCAGGGCCCCGAAATAGACTTCCTTTTCGCCTCGGGAGCCACGGGCAGCACCAGCAGCCCGACGGTGAGCTTCACCGACAAAACCGACAAAGGCGATGCAGACAACTCCTTCCACCACCGCATGAGTCTCATCAAGTTCACCTTCAAGCCAGGCGACGGCCTCATTTTCAACGGAATGGAACCTGCTGACTACACGTTGGACGGACTGAAGCACGAAGGCACTTTCGACACGGCTACCGGAACGACTGCCGTAACCGCAGCCGTCGAATCGCCGATTACCATGCAGCTGGGCGGTGCCACCACTTCGCAAGTCATCATTCTCCCGCAGGGAGTGACCACCTCTCTTGACCTTACAGTGTCTTTCAACGGACTGGACTATACAACCACACTGCCGAATCCATCCAAGCCCGAAGCGAATCAGTTCTCCGCAGGCTATGCCTACACCTATAACATAACGCTCAACAACAAGGGCATCACGGTGGAAGAACCGGAGATTACCCCGTGGGAACCCGGAAATTCGAACGATGTAAGCATCACGCTGTAAGCTCCACATACCGCTGCCCCGGCGCATGCGTCAAGCCGGAGCTGCCCATAGATATAGATATTATGGTGTGACGGCCGCCTTCGCAGGCGGCGGCAGCACAAAACGAAAACAAATAAAAAACATCACGATATGAAGAAAAGAGATTCCATCCGGATACTTCTTGCCGCAGCCGCGCTGCTCCTTGCCACGGCTGCCTGCACGAAGAACGAACTGGCGGACGGTGACCGTCTGCCCGAAGGACAATACCCGCTGGAGATAGCCCGCATCACCCTCGGCGTGGAGGGCGGCGAGGCGCAGCCGTGGGGCGCACCGGCGACGCGCGTCAGCGAGAACGGGGACGGCAAAAGCAGCACGTTCGACGCGGACGACAAGTTCGCCGTACAGATAGACGGCGAGGGAGAGGTCGGCACCTACACCGTGCAGGACGACGGTTCCGCCGAAGCCGAAACACCCCTGTACTGGAGCGACAGGGACGAGGGCCACACCGTCACCGCCTGGTACCCCGCCACGGGCGGCACCCTCGACCTCAGCGACCAAAGCCAAAGTCTTGCCTACCTGCTGGGCGGCTCGGGCACGGGAGACTACCAGACACCCGTCACCCTGAACTTCACCCACCAGTTGGCAAAGGTGCGCGTGACGCCCACGGACGATGCACTCGACCAGGTGCAGAGCCTCCAGCTCTATGCCCATACCCAATGCACTTATGAAAAAGGTACAGTAGTGCAAGGCTCGCAAGAGGGCTGGATAGAGATGAAGCGGTGCGAATACAACGGCGTGACCTGCTGGGAGGCGAACGTGGTGCCCGGCTACGAAATCACGAAGCTGCAGGCAAACGGCACCGAGGAGCGCGAACTCTCCTCCGGCATCACCCCCGTAGCGGGCAAGTTCTACAACATCACGCTGAACTATGACCCGGGCTACACCATAGAGAGCGACGGCAGCTACACCGTGACTACTGCCGAGGGCCTGAAGAACATCGCCAAGCTGGTGAACGAAGAATGGAAGTTAGGCATCAATATCACCCTGACTGCCGACATCGACCTGAAGGGCATCGACTGGACGCCGATAGGCATAGACGATAACCACCAATACACCGGCACCTTCGACGGCGGCGGCAAGACCATCACGGGGCTGACCGTTACGGTAAGTGACCGATATGCGGGTCTGTTCGGCTATATCGGTACGGGCGGCAAGGTGATGAACGTGAAGCTGGAAGGCGTACAGATAGAAAGCGATAACGAACTGAGCGATGTCGGCGGCGTGGCGGGATGGAGCCAGGGCAACATTGAAAACTGCTCGGTGTCGGGCAGCGTTATCGGTAGAGGAATGAACAGCATTGTAGGTGGTGTAGTAGGCTATCAATCGGGCGGTTTCCTTACCGGGTGCAGCTCCTCGGCCACTGTGAATGCCGGGAATAATGCCGGTGGCGTGGCAGGTTGCACGGACTCTGCCACCCTGACAGGCTGCTATGCCACGGGCGACGTGACCCTTGAAAGTATCAACACAGGCTACAACTATGCCGGCGGTGTGGTGGGAAGCAACACCAACAGTAGCACTCTCATTGCCTGCTATGCCTGGGGCAGCGTGAGCGGTACAGGCACCGGCACCATCTATGTAGGCGGCGTAACGGGAGACAACCTTGGAGGTACCCTGATTGCCTGCTACCATGCCAATGGGACTGTCAGCGGCGCGGCCGGAACCACAGGCGGCGTAACGGGACGGAACTATAAATCTTCCAATGACCCTGTCATCACCGCCTGCTACTGGGGAAGCAACGGCCAGACACAGGGCATCGGTGAAGACCGGGCAGGCACCACCTTCGAAACCACGCAGGTGACGGACGACGACTGGCAGAATGCCGTTACACAGATGAACGCCGCCCTGAGCGGTAAAGGCTGGCAGTACGAACTCAAAGACGGCAACAGCCTGCCTACCTTGAAGAGACAGTGAACCGTCGGGCGGGCCCCAAATCGGAGCCCGCCCTTTTTCGTACCGGCAAACGCCCGATCACCGGATCTCGACCGGCTCGATGGGCTGGCAGGTCACACGGTCGAGCGGCGCATCGCGGTAGGCCACCCGCCCGAAATCGATCGTCTTGAGGTCGATGCTCCGAATCCGGCTGTCGTACATCGTCCGGTAGTAGATCACCCGGTTGCACATGTCCGAGGCCGAGGTCCACTGCGTGGCGCTCGGGATATCGGCCGGCACCTTCCCCTCGGGAAACTCGATCCCGATCGGGATATCGAAGTTGTTCAGCAGCTGGAAACCCTGCCGCACGGCATCCTCGGCCGTGGACTGTCGGGGTGCCGTAGCCTGGAAGAAGGCCGCCCGCACGAAGCGCGACGGCGGCGTGACGTCGCCCGGAATGCCCAGAAAACCGCTCCCCGCACCGAAAGACGAGAGACGGAGAGCCCCCAGCTCCTGCCCCGGAGCCGAACCCGGGTAGAGATTGACGTAGTTGTTCAGGTTGGTCAGCTGCCACTCGAAGCCCGGGGAGTTGGTCAGCACCCCGAGGGCGTTCTCGTAGAAGACCGGACGTCCGTCGATGATCTCCAGCACAAGCTGCCGGCCCGAAGTGTCGGTGAAGCGCCAGTGCACGGTCGAGGCCCGCGGATCGACCGCCACGACACGGACCCGCCCGACAGCCTCCTTCACCTCGTCCACCGTGCGGCACTCGCCGAGGAGCCACGCCACCAGCTGCAGGTCGGCGATGCTCTCGTCGCGCCGCGCCGGGTCGTATGCCTCATACCGCCCGTAGCCGGGGAAGTAGAACAGCCCGGCCGAGAGCCCCTCCTCGTTGAGCCCCTCGGCCACGAACTCCCTCTGCTCGACGGCCAGCCCGACATAGCCGTAGCGGGCCGTGAAGCGCATGCCGTCGATTCCCTCCGGGGTGTAGGAGCGCTGCGCATATCCGCGCGGCACGACGACATAGCGGCTGTGGAGGTTGCTCCCGCCCCACTCGATGGTCCGGGCCACGATGCAGGCCCCGTCTGCTGCGCGCAGCGTGATTCCCGTGCAGGCCTCGGCCCGCGGCGTCAGAGCCAGCCCCAGAAGGAGGCACCCGACCGACATACAGCGTTTCATCATATCCATTTCCGTTTTTTTGGTTCTGCGGCCGCCGCCGGCCCCATCGGGAGCTCCCCGGGCACCGGGCATGTGCCGCCCGTACAAATATAAGAAATAAACGGACCGCCGGGTCCCGTTCCGGCACGGAAAACCGCACGGCCGCAAAAAAAGTCCCGGAGCGGAATGCCCCGGGACCAACCGCACGACGGCGGTATCTTTTTGGCGTCGGATTACTTGCGGTAAACCTTCTTGTAGCCGTAGATGGCCTCATCGCCGAGCTCCTCCTCGATGCGGAGCAGCTGGTTGTACTTGGCCATACGGTCCGAACGCGACATCGAGCCGGTCTTGATCTGGCCCGAGTTCGTAGCCACGGCGATGTCGGCGATCGTCGAGTCCTCGGTCTCGCCCGAACGGTGCGACGTTACGGTGGTGTAGCCGGCGCGGTGAGCCATCTCGATGGCATCGAGCGTCTCGGTCAGCGAACCGATCTGGTTTACCTTGATGAGGATCGAGTTGGCGCAGCCCATCTCGATACCCTTCTTCAGGAACTCGACGTTCGTCACGAAGAGGTCGTCGCCGACGAGCTGGCACTTGTCGCCGATCTCGGCGGTCAGCATCTGCCAGCCTTCCCAGTCGTTCTCCGACATACCGTCCTCGATCGAGTCGATCGGGTACTTGGCAACCAGGCCCTTCAGGTACTCGACCTGCTCCTTCGACGAGCGCTTGGCACCCTTCTCACCCTCGAAGATCGTGTAGTCGTAAACGCCGTCCTTGTAGAACTCCGACGAAGCGCAGTCCATGCCGATCATCACGTCCTTTCCGGGAACGTAGCCGGCCTTCTCGATGGCCTTGATGATCGAATCCAGTGCATCCTCCGTACCGTTGAGTGCGGGAGCGAAACCGCCCTCGTCGCCTACTGCGGTCGAGAGGCCGCGCTCGTGGAGCACCTTCTTGAGGTTGTGGAACACCTCGGCGCCCATGCGCAGACCCTCCTTGAGCGACGGAGCGCCCACGGGACGGATCATGAACTCCTGGAATGCGATCGGGGCGTCGGAGTGCGAACCGCCGTTGATGATGTTCATCATCGGAACGGGCAGCGTCTTGGCGTTGGCACCACCGATATAGCGGTAGAGCGGCATGCCGAAGTAGTCGGCAGCGGCGCGGGCTACGGCCAGCGAAACGCCGAGGATGGCGTTGGCGCCGAGCTTCGACTTGGTCTTCGTGCCGTCGAGGGCGATCATGGCCTTGTCGATGCCGACCTGATCGGCAACGTTCATGCCGATGATGGCCGGGGCGATCACCTCATTGACGTTCTTCACGGCGTTCAGCACTCCCTTGCCCAGGTAGCGGCTCTTGTCGCCGTCGCGGAGCTCGAGGGCCTCGTTCTCACCCGTCGATGCGCCGCTCGGAACGGCTGCACGACCGAATGCACCGGATACGGTACGAACTTCGACCTCAACGGTCGGATTGCCTCGCGAGTCGAGGATCTCCCTTGCGTGAATCTCTACAATCTGCATAGTTGTAATGGTTTGAATTTTATGGAATTAATCGCTAATAACCCATTTTGCACCGCAAAGTTACAAATAAATCGCGAATTGCGGTTCGTTTGCTGTTAAAATTTTCACGCGCCCCGCACCGGCGGCTGCGGCCCCGTTTCGGGATTTGTGCAAAAATCGTATCTTTGCCCCGCGGCCCGTTGCCGCACCGAGCAAACAACCGGCATGACCTATGCGAAAAGTACTCTCGTTTTCCCTTTTCCTGATGCTGGGACTCGTCGCGTCCCAGCTGCTCCCGGGGCTTCTCGGCCCGGGATACTCCTCGTTCAAGGCCACGACCGACACGCTGCTGTACGTCTGTCTGGGCTTCATCATGATCAATGTCGGCCGTGAATTCGAGATCGACAAGAGCCGCTGGCGGAGCTACACGGCCGACTACTTCATCGCCATGGCCACGGCGGCGCTCCCGTGGCTGCTCATCGTACTATATTATGTCTTCGTGCTGCTCCCCGCGCCGTTGTGGGGCAGCCCCGAGGCATGGAAGGAGAACCTGCTGCTGAGCCGGTTCGCGGCCCCCACCTCGGCCGGCATCCTCTTCACGATGCTCGCCGCACTGAAGCTCAAGGAGAGCTGGATCTACCGCAAGATCCAGGTGCTGGCCATCTTCGACGACCTGGACACCATCCTGCTGATGATCCCGCTGCAGATCCTCATGATCGGGCTGCGCTGGCAGATGTTCGCCATCGTGGCGATCGTCGCCGTGCTGCTGGCCGTCGGCTGGCGCTGGCAGGCCACCTGGGACGTGCGTCAGGACTGGAAGCGGATCCTGGGGCTCTCGGTCGTCGTCTGTGCGCTGACGCAGGCGGTCTACCTCGCCACGAAACACTGGTACGGCGCCGAGAACAGCATCCACATCGAGGTGCTGCTCCCGGCCTTCGTCGTGGGCATGCTGATGCGCCACCGCCACATCGACACCCCGGCCGAACGGCGTGTCGCGACGGGCATCTCGTTCCTCTTCATGCTGCTCGTCGGGCTGAGCATGCCGCTCGTCACGGGTGCCGGTGGGGCGGCCGCCACCGAATCGGCCGCATCGGTCACGGCCTCGCAGCCGATGATGCCGTGGGGCATCCTCGTCCTGCATGTCCTCGCCGTGTCGCTGCTCTCGAACCTCGGCAAGCTCGTCCCGCTCTTCTTCTACCGCGACCGGTCGCTGAGCGAGCGCCTCGCCCTCTCGGTGGGCATGTTCACGCGCGGGGAGGTCGGCGCCGGCGTCATCTTCATCGCCCTGGGCTACAACCTCGGCGGCCCGGCACTGATCGTCTCGGTGCTGACGCTGGTGCTCAACCTGATCCTCACGGGCGGCTTCGTCGTCTGGGTCAAGCGGCTGGCCCTGAAGAGCTATACTCCCGAAAAATCCTGACGCACCAAGCCATGAGGAGACTGCTGTCGGTTATTCTGGCCGTCCTGGCGTCGCTTCAGGCCCTTCCGGCCCGGAGCCAGAACCCCGGGCGCAACCTCATCGTCGTGCACGGCGGGGCGAACATCGCCTTCTTCGCGGCCGCCTACGACAACCTGTCGGGCACGACCTCACCCCGCGCGGGTTACTACGCCGGCGTCACCGACCACATCCGGCTGCACCGCCGGATCCCGCTCTACATCGGGACGGGGGTCCTCTTCTCGAGCCGAGGCGGCCGATACATGGATTTCTCGGCGCGCCCGATGTACCTCCAGGTCCCGCTGACGATCGACTGCCGCATCCGCTGCTCGCGCACGCTCTCGGTCATCCCCTCCGTCGGGGCGTGGTACGGCGCGGGCATCGGCGGCAAACTCCGCCACACCGACGGCTGGGCGGAGCTCTACGCCCCCGAAGGACCGATGCGCCGCTCGGATGTCGGCCTGCGCATCGGAGCGGCCCTCGGCTGGGGCCGCTTCCGTCTCGAAGCGGGCTACGAACCGGGGCTGCGCAACCTCGCCGACGCCGGCGCCGGCGCGACGATGCTCCTTCCGGTCCGCTTCACCCGCATGCACAGCCACTGTTTCACGATCGGGCTGGGCTGCGAATTCTGACCCGCAGCGGCCTGCCGCAGCAAAAGAAAAAGGAGACAACCCGGGGCGTCTCCTTTTTTTCAAAACCGTTCCTGCAGCACTCAGTCGCGCAACAGCACCGACGAATCGCCGTAGCTCAGGAAGCGGAAATCGTGCGCCAGGGCATAGTCGTAGATGCGGTGCCAGTCGTCGCCCACGAAGGCCGAGACGAGCAGCAGCAGCGTCGATTTGGGCTGGTGGAAGTTCGTCACGATGTTGCGGACGATGCGGAACTCGTACCCGAGCGGCGTGATCATGATCTGTGTCGCGGCCTTCAGCCTCTCCACGCCGTGCGCCTCCATCCAGCCGAGCAGATCCCCGAGCGCCTCGCGTCCGGTATAGTCCGCCGGGATGTCGTAGAGCTCCCACTGTCCGATGACCCGATCGGCGTCCGGCGCACCCTCCTGCCGGATGCGCCACGCCAGCGCCGTGAACGATTCGAGCGTCCGGACGGAGGTCGTCCCCACGGCGGTGATGTGCCCCCACCTTTCGAGCAGACGGGCCACCGTCCCGCACCGCACCTCGAAGTGCTCGGTATGCATCGGATGCCGGGCCGCATCGTCATCCTTCACCGGCAGGAAAGTCCCCGCCCCGACGTGGAGCGTCACCTCCTCGAAACCGAAGCCGCGCCCCCGCATCGACTCGATCAGTTCGGGCGTGAAGTGCAGCCCCGCGGTGGGGGCAGCCACCGAGCCCTCGAACTTCGAATAGACCGTCTGGTAGCGCGTGTTGTCGATCTCCTCGCTCTCGCGGTTCAGGTAGGGCGGGATGGGGATGCGCCCCAGAAGCTCGAGCAGCTGGCCGAAGGTCACGTCGGCCGACCACTCGAAGCGCACGGTGCACTCGCGGCCGCACTCCTCCTCGATCCAGGCCCGCAGGTATTCGGCACACCCGTCACGCTCGAAGTTGATCTCCACATAACCCTCCTTCCACTTCTTGCGGTTGCCGACGATGCACGACCAAACGCACCGGCCCTTCACGGCGAAGGCACGCTCGTAGTCGGCCGGGTCGTGCGGCTCGAGGCAAAAGACCTCGATGCGCGCCCCCGAGGGCTTGTGCATGATGATCCGCGCGCGGATCACCTTCGTATTGTTGAACACCAGCAGCTCCCCCTCCGGCAACACGTCCCCGATGTCGGCGAAATGCCGCTCGGCGATCTCCCCGCCGCGGTAGATCAGCAGCTTCGACGCACTGCGCTCAGCCAGCGGAAACTTGGCGATCCGCTCCTCGGGGAGCGCGTAGTCGAACCGGTTTATATCGATGTGTCGTTCCATTTTGCCCGAATTTTGTGCGGCAAAGTTACTATTTTTTGTAACTTTGCGGCGCGTCAAGGCAATAGAAAAAGGAAAACCTCCATGAAAACCGACTTTCTGGTCATCGGATCCGGCGCGGCGGGTCTCTCGTTCGCGCTGAAGGCTGCGGCCCACGGTCACGTGACGATCGTAACAAAGGGCGAAATGAACGAGTGCAACACCAACTACGCCCAGGGCGGCATCTGTTCGGTCACCTACGCTCCCGACACATTCGAAAAACACATCCACGACACGCTCGTCTGCGGGGCCGGCAAGTGCGACCCCGAAGCGGTCGAACTCGTCGTGCGGCGGGCTCCGGAGCTGATCCGCGACCTGATCGTCTGGGGTACGCGTTTCGACAAGACCCCCGACGGGCGATTCGAGCTCAACCGCGAGGGCGGCCACTCGGAGCACCGCATCCTCCACCACGAGGACCTGACGGGCGCCGAGATCGAACGGGCCCTGGTCGAGTCGATCCGCAAGCACCCGAACATCACGGTGCTCGAGCACCACTTCGCCATCGACCTGCTGACGCAGCACCACCTGGGCGAATTCGTCACTCGCCACACGCGGGGCCTCACCTGCTTCGGCGCCTACGTCCTCAACGAAGAGACCAACGAGATCGAGACCATGCTCTCGCGTTTCACGATCGTCGCCACGGGCGGCTGCGGCAACATCTACTCCTCGACCTCGAACCCCATCGTGGCGACCGGCGACGGCATCGCCATGTGCCACCGCGCCAAGGCCATCACCGAGAACATGGAGTACATCCAGTTCCACCCCACGACGCTCTACAACCCGGGCGAGAAGCCCAACTTCCTCATCACGGAGGCCATGCGCGGTTTCGGGGCCATCCTGCGCCTGCAGTCGGACGAGGAGTTCATGGACAAGTACCACCCGATGAAATCGCTCGCCCCGCGCGACGTCGTGGCCCGGGCCATCTACCGCGAAATGACGCGCCGCGGCGAGGACTTCGTCTACCTCGACGTGACACACAAGGACCCCGATTCCGTCCGCAGCCACTTCCCCAACATCTACGAGAAGTGCCTCTCGATCGGCATCGACATCACGAAGGACTGGATTCCCGTCACCCCGGCGGCCCACTACTGTTGCGGCGGTGTGCGGGTCGATACCAACGGACAAACCTCCATCAAGCGGCTTTACGCCCTGGGTGAAACCTCCTGCACGGGACTCCACGGCGCCAACCGGCTGGCCTCCAACTCGCTCATCGAGGCGGTGGTCTACGCCGACCAGGCCGCACGCCACACCGCCTCGCTCATCGACCGCACCGACTTCCAGGAGGGAATCCCCGACTGGGACTTCGAGGGCACGCAGCACACCGAGGAGATGCTCATGCTCATCCAGTCGAAGCGCGAGGTACAGTCGATCATGTCGAACTACGTCGGCATCGTGCGCTCGAACCTCTCGCTCAAGCGCGCCATGCGGCGCCTCTCGATCCTCTTCGAGGAGACCGAGGAGCTCTACAACAAGACCAAACCCAACCGCGAGCTGTGCGAACTGCGCAACATGATCGCCGTGGCCTACCTGGTCATCAAGCAGGGCCGCGAGATCAAGGAGTCGGTCGGATGCCATTACAACATAGATTACCCCAAGCAATAACGCATGACCCTACAGGAAGAGATCACACGCCGGCGGACCTTCGCCGTCATCGCCCACCCCGACGCGGGTAAAACCACCCTTACGGAAAAACTGCTCCTCTTCGGCGGCGCCATCCATGTGGCCGGAGCCGTCAAGAGCAACAAGATCAAGAAGGGGGCCACCTCCGACTTCATGGAGATCGAGCGCCAGCGCGGCATCTCGGTGGCCACGTCCGTCATGGGCTTCGAATACGAAGGCCGCAAGATCAACATCCTCGACACCCCGGGCCACGAGGACTTCGCCGAGGACACCTACCGCACGCTGACGGCCGTCGATTCGGTCATCATCGTCATCGACGGTGCAAAGGGCGTCGAGGCGCAGACCCGCAAGCTGATGGAGGTCTGCCGCATGCGATCGACGCCGGTGATCGTCTTCATCAACAAGCTCGACCGCCCCTCGAAGGAGCCCTTCGACCTGCTCGACGAGGTCGAAAAGGAGCTGCACATCCGCGTGCGGCCGCTGGCCTTCCCCATCTCGAACGGCCCCACCTTCAAGGGCGTATACAACCTCTACGAGAAGAACCTCTCGCTCTTCACCTCGGACGAGAAACTGACGGCTGACGCCTCGACGGTCGAGATCTCGGACCTCGCATCGCCCGAACTGGACCAGCGCATCGGCGCCAGGTATGCCGAACAGCTGCGTCAGGACGTTGAACTGGTCGAAGGGGTCTACGACGACTTCGACCGCGAGGCCTACCTGCGCGGTGAACTGGCCCCCGTCTTCTTCGGTTCGGCCGTGAACAATTTCGGCGTGCGCGAGCTGCTCGAGTGCTTCATCCGCATCGCCCCCTCGCCGCGCCCGGCCCCGACCGAGACCCGCACCGTGGAGCCCTCGGAGTCCAAGATGACGGGCTTCGTCTTCAAGATCCACGCCAACATGGACCCCAACCACCGCGACCGCATCGCCTTCCTGAAGATCTGTTCGGGCACGTTCGAGCGCAACCGCAACTACCTCCATGTCCGCAGCGGCAAACAGATGAAGTTCTCCTCGCCGACGGCCTTCATGGCCGAGAAGAAGTCGGTGATCGACTTCGCCTATCCGGGCGACATCGTGGGCCTGCACGACACGGGCAACTTCAAGATCGGCGACACCTTCACCGAGGGTGAGAAGCTCAAATTCACGGGCATCCCGTCGTTCGCCCCCGAGCAGTTCCGCTACATCGAGAATGCCGACCCGCTGAAGTTCAAGCAACTGGCCAAAGGCATCGACCAGCTCATGGACGAGGGCGTGGCGCAGCTCTTCACCTCGTCGCTCAACGGCCGCAAGATCATCGGCACGGTGGGCGCCCTGCAGTTCGAGGTGATCCAGTACCGCCTCGAGCACGAGTACAACGCCGCATGCCGCTGGGAGCCCATCTCGATCTACAAGGCCTGCTGGATCGAGAGCGACAACGCCGCGCAGCTGGCCGACTTCAAGCGCCGCAAGCACACCAACATGGCCGTGGACAAGCACGGACGCGACGTCTTCCTGGCCGACACGAGCTACGCCCTGGCCCTGGCCCAGGAGAACTTCAAGGAGATCCGGTTCCACTTCACCTCCGAGTTCTGACCCACAGAGAAAGAGAGCTCCGATGGCCCGGGACGGTAATCCGCCCCGACCGGCCGGCCCCCGCCGGGATCGACACCCCGACGACGCCGATCTTCCCGACAGGTTCAACGTCTCCGACACGCAAATCGGGCCGCCGCCGGAATCCCGGCAGCGGCCCGATTTGCGTTTTGCCCGAGGCTGAACGGCACCCACCGTCCCGCCCGCCTCCGGCGGATCACTTCGCGGAGTCGATCTCCTTCAGCAGCTCCTCGACAGCCGTCCGCAACTGCGTGTCCTCACCCTGCACGACCGTCTCGGGCGCATTGAGCACCAGGATGTCCGGATCGAGCTGCGTGTTCTCCAGATAACTGCCGTCGGGCAGGCGGTAACCGATGATGGGGATGCCGAAGACCAGCGACGGATCCTGCAGGGTCTCCCACGAGACGCTGGTCATGGTTCCCGGCACGGGCGCACCGACCAGTTTGCCCAGCCCCTGATGCTTGTAGACCCACGGCGTGCCGTGCGCGTTCGAGTAGTTGGCTTCGCACTGGAGCATGATCGACGGCTTGTTCCACCGCCGGCTGGGCATGTCGCACGCCTCGCGTCCGCGGATGACCTGCGTCACATACTTCCGGCCGCTGAAGAGCACCTCAATGTCCTCGTGCAGACGGCCTCCGCCGTTGAAACGCGTGTCGATCACGATGCCCTCGCGGTCGTTGTAGCGCCCCAGGATATCGGAATAGATGTCACGGAAACTCTCGTCGCCCATCGAGCGGATGTGCACGTAACCCAGACGCCCGTTCGACCAGCGGTCCACATCGGCCGCCCGCTGTTTCACCCAGCGCGTATAGAGCAGGTCGGAGAAGGCCCCGGAGGTGATCGGCAGCACGACCTCCTCCCACCGTTCGCGGCTTTCGGGATCGTAGAGCGACACGAGGGTCTTGCGGTGTGCCTTGCCGTTGAGCAACAGCGAACAGTCGTTCTCGGGGGTCACCTCCTCGCCGTCGATCTTCTCGATGACGACGCCCTTGCGGACCTTCGAGTTGGCGTGGTCGAACGGTCCCTTGGCCACCACCTCGGCCACCATCAGCCCCTTGCCGGCATAGTCCCAGTCGAAGAGCAGTCCGAGGCTGGCCGTCGCCTCGACGGCACCCCGCGCGGAGTAGCGGCCGCCGGTGTGCGAGACGTTGAGCTCCCCGAGCCACTCGCTCAGCAGCTCGGCAAAATCGAAGTTGTTGGCAATGTGGGGCAGGAAGCGGCGGTAATTGGCCGTCATGGCCTCCCAATCGACCCCGTGCATCTGCTCCGTGTAGAAGCGCTGCTTCTGCTGCATGTAGACATGCTGGAACATGGCGGCGCGCTCCTCGGCCAGATCCATCTTCATCCGCGCCGAGAAGGTCACCGGTTTGAGGTTCGACCCGTCGAGCTTGCGGAGCTGCCCGCCCAGGAGGAAGATCGTCCCCTCGTCGTCCATCTCGAAGCGGCCGTAACCGGCATTCTTCGACACCAGCTGCGGATCCCGCTTGCGCAGGTCGAGTTTCCAGAGATCAAAGCCCTTCTCAAACGACGCAAGGTAGTAGAGCGTCTCACCCTTCTTGTCCACGATCGCCGAGGCGAGGTTCGACGAGTTCGGCGTCAGGCGCGCGATGCGGTCCTCGATTCCCTCGAGCTCGACCACGATCGGCTCGACTGCCGGTTTCTCCTCCTTCTCCTTCGCGGCAGCCTCCTGTTCCTTGTCCGACTTCTTGCCCTTCTCCTTGGCCTTCTTCTCCCGCTCGGCCTTCTCGCGGGCCTTCTTCTGCTCCTCCTCGAGGGCCTTGCGCAGTTCGTAGTCCTCCTTGCTCAGGCGGAACTTGTCGTAGGCATCCTGATTGAGGAAGACGAGCATCACGTCGCTCAACGACCCCCACGATGCGTGTGCCCGCATGCCGTAGCGGTCGGTCTCGAAGAGGATGGCATTGCCGTCGAGCACCCACCGCGGCGACGAACTGAAGTAACCGCTGCGGGTCAGGTTCGTGATCTCACCGCCCTCGGCGCTGACCAGACCGATATCCGAATAAGGGTCGTGGCGGTTGCCGATAAACTCGAGGGCGAACCACCGCCCGTCGGGCGACCAGCGGTAGTTGAAACCGCCGCCGGTCCCGTACCACGTGCTGCCGTCGGTGACCTGGTGCACCTTCTTCGAGTCGAGATCGGCGACCATCAGCCGGTTGCGCCCCTCGATGAAGGCCAGCTGCTTGCCGTCGGGAGAGAACTGCGGGCGGGTACGCTCGAGTTTCGACTTGGGCAGCAGCCGCTCCTCGCGGAGCAGCGTGGCGTTGGGAAAGCCTTTCTCCTCGTCGCGCACGATCGTCGCCCGGTAGAGGTCCCACTTGCCGTCCCGCTCGCTGGCATAGACCAGCGTCCGGTTGTCAGCACCCCACGTCACGTCGCTCTCCGTGGCAGCCGTCTCGGTCACCCGCTTCGTCGTGCCGTACTCGACCGAAGTCACGAAGAGTTCGCCGCGCACCGTGAAGGCGATCTGCTTGCCGTCGGGCGACACGGCGGGGTGCGAGGCTCCGGAGGTGAAGTGGAAGATGGTCTCCTGCCCGGCATCGTCGCGCGTGAGGTCGATCACCACCTTGCGGGGCTTGCCGCCGGCCGGCTGGGTATAGATCTCCCCGTTGTAGGCATAGCACAGTGTGCCGTTGTCGCCCACCGAGAGGAAACGTACGGGATGCGTGCGGAAATCGGTCACGGCAGTCACCTCGGCCGGGTTGTCCAGCGGAAACGAATAGACGTTGAACGACCCTCCGTCGCGCTCGCTGAGGAAGTAAACCTGCGTCCCGTCAGGCGAGAGCACCGGATTGCGGTCCTCGCCGGCTCGCTGCGTCAGATTGACGTGGCTGCCGTCCGCCGGACGGTAAAGCCAGATATCGCGGGTAATCGACGACGTATGGTGCTTGCGCCACTCGTCTTCACCACCCTTGCGGTCCTGATAGAGAAAGAAACTGCCGTCGCGGCCAAAGCAGACCGCCTCGGCCGGAGTGCCCAGCACCTGCTCGACACGTCCGCCCTCTACGGGAACACGATAAAGTTCGGGCATCGACGATTTCGGGAACAGGGCACTGGCCGCCGGGTCCTGAATCGCGGCCACAAAGAGTACATACCCGCCATCGGGCGAGAAGGTCGTGGGGACCTCCGAGGCGGAGTTGAAGGTGATCCGCCGGGCGGGGCCGCCCTCGGACGACATGACATACACGTCGGAGCCCCCCTCTCGGTTGCTGGCAAAAGCGATCCGCTTCCCGTCGGGGCTCCAGACAGGACTCGATTCATACGACTCCTGTGTGGTCAGCTGCACGGCCTTGCCGCCGCCGACCGCCACCTTGTAGATATCGCCCTTGTAACAAAAGGCGATCTGCTGCCCGTCGGGCGAGATCTTCACATCGCGCAGCCACAGCGGCTCGGCAGCAAGCGACCATTCCGCCACCAGGCCGAGGACCATACAGAGAAACAGCTTCTTCATCGGTTCTTGTTTTTTGCGGTAAAATAGGAATTATCAGCGCTAAGATAGGAATTTATCCGCGAAAAGCCCGCAATTCGCCCCCGAAAATGCACCCTTGAAGTCCGGGCCGCACCGCGCGCGCCGCCCGGTGGGAACACAGGAGCCTCCGCGTAAACCACCTCGGCCCAAAGGGAGCAAAGCCCCGACAAAAGAAGCACGGGAGCCTTCCGCAAGCTATTCCAAACAACGGGCCGCCTCACCGGCCGAGTACGTCCCAGAACCGTGCGGGCAGATGGATATTCTCCACCCGCCGGGCCGCTTCAAACAGCGGGGCGATCTCCGCGGGCGTGAAACCCGCGATCCCGCAGCCGATCTCCGTGACGAGAAACGTCATCCGGGGATGCTGCCGGGCGAAACCGATGAACTCGTCCACATAGGGGCGGATCGTCTCCACTCCGCCCTGCATGGTGGGGATGGCATAGCTCTGTCCCTGCAGCCCGACCCCCTGTCCCCAGACGGCCCCGAACTTCAGGCTGGCCAACCGTGCGGCTCCTCCGCCGTGCATGCCCGCCAGGTTGCTGCCGAATACGAATATCTCTCCGGGCCGAAGCTCCGTAATGCGGTCGGGTGTCGTTCTCATGGTAAATAGTAATGCGTTCCCGTTGTAAAGATACGAAAAAATACAACCGCCGCAACAGGAGTGTTTCGCAGCAAAGAAGCCATTACCCCGTCCGTCGGGTATTGTGTATGGGACTGTATTGGATTGACTTCCACATGATATCCAAACAAGTTCATCCGTTTGCCCCCATCTCCGTCCTCGCTCCGTTTTTCGCCAATAAACATAAGATTTCAGCAAAACAAGCACAAAAAGTGACAGACTCCGCAAAAAGGTCTTACGGATGAATCCCTCCGCAAAGTCTGTCACTTTTCATTCGACAAGCGTAAATCAGATTCTCTTAAATGTATATGTTATTGCTGCTTTATAACCGTCATCGTCTATTTCTTCGAATAGGACGAGTTGCGTTTTCGTTAATTGTTCGATTTTAAATGTCCCATTATATTCGTATTCTTGGGGAATTGTCAAAACATTATTTGAGATAGAATATTTTAAGGGCCATTCTTCCTGCAATTGGTTGTTTTCATAATAATGAAAACTTTTGTATGTGCCCGATCCATCCTCATTGAACGTATAGGTGTAATAGAACCCGTAATCGTCGTTCACATCATCGATCGGATAGGTTATATCCTTATCGAATTTACCCTCTCCTGGCACAATTTCATAGCCGACCTCACGTGTAATCTGCCATATTCCGACGATCGACGCATCTTTGTTATCGTCCTTGTCATCATCGGAGCAGGCCGAAAACGAGACTGCCGCAAACAGAGCGGCCGCAAAGAAAAACAACTTTTTCATCGTTGCAATAAGTTTTTGTTTGTCGTCCCAGCACCCGTACGACGGTTAAATTTTGGGTTTAAAGAAACAGAAAGCGTGGAACTGCAATATATGATATTCAGGAAGCCGGATACAATCCGAAATGAAAAAAAGAGCTAAACATCTGCAAATATAACCATTGATTTTCTGTGCTTTATGTGGTATCAGATTCGGGAACGACTTTTTAATTTGTCTTAATCCGTTGCAAGTTTCTTCGGGATATATGGGAACAT
>ENA-OXYB01000255-OXYB01000255.1-human-gut-metagenome-genome-assembly--contig:-NODE-255-length-17779-cov-5.749041_pt1 | contig 17779 bp, 10 predicted proteins | sample MGYA00244941_ERZ652754 | MGnify/ENA primary metagenome ERZ652754 (study PRJEB26926, sample SAMN06164654) | human gut metagenome | biome: ENVO:00009003; feature: ENVO:2100002; material: ENVO:00002003... | reverse complement strand
TACGAGATCTGCGCATGTCTCGTGGGCTCGGAGATGTGTATAAGAGACAGTTCCCTCCCTGATGGAAACACAATCCCCGGATGCCTACTTCCAAGCGGGCTTTTGGGGCGCGTGGGGCATCTGGATTATTTTGGCCTCCATCCTTCTGGCCGTCGCTATCGCCGTCATCGTGCTCATCCGCAGGAAGGGACGCATCCCCGCCGCGCCGCTCAGCCCGTCGGAAACCGCTATCCGGGACATCTCGATGCTCCGGAACACGCATCCCTCCCTCAGGCAGGCCGCCGTGGAATTTTCCCTGATCCTCCGCAAATACCTGGTAGGAGAAACCAAAGACCCGGCACTATATGAAACCCAGCAGGAATTCAACCGCCGGGCGGACGCGCTCACCGCGCTGCCTTCCGAACTCCAGGCCCCCACGCGCGATCTGCTGGACCGCATGGCTTCTCTCAAATATGAACCGGACACCCCGGAAAACGATTCCATGGTCAACGAATTGGCGAACGCTACGGTCCAACTCATCAATGATATAGAAGCGGATGCCCACCGGACGAAGGAAGAAACGGACCTTGTCGTCAAAAAATCTTCATCCCGCTTCAACCAACGCTAGCATACCATGACGGAACACTTCCAATTTGCACAACCTGAATGGCTTTATGCCTTACCCTTCATCTTGTGCCTCATCATCCTCCGCCGCAGGCGCGGGGCGGAAGGCTCCATCACCTACCCCACCGTGCGCTTCATCGCTTCCCTGGCGCGTACTCCGCAATCCCTGGCAGGAAAAATAGGGGCCCTTTGCTTCGTTCTGGCGGCTGCCGCCATCGCCATCGCCCTGGCGCGCCCCCAGCACGTGGAAGATAAAACCTTCCGGACAGTCAACGGCATTGACATCATGATCGCCTTTGACCTTTCCTACTCCATGGAAACGCCGGACATGGTTCTCAACCGAATGCCCATCAACCGGCTGGTAGCCGCCAAACACGTCATCACCCAATTTGTTGACAGCCGTCCGGACGACCGCATCGGTATCGTGGGATTTGCCGGAAAAACAAAATCCTTCTGTCCGCTCACGCTGGACCACGCCCTGGTCAACAGCATCATCCGGGATTTCCATCCGCGCATGATCCAGGCGGACGGCACGGCCATCGGCTCCGCCATTGCGGCGGCGGCCACCCGGCTGGACGACCGTAAGAACACCAAATCAAAAATCATCATCCTGGTGACGGATGGTGCCTCCAACTCCGGCCAGATATCCCCGCTGGTGGCGGCGGAAAACGCGGCCAAGCTGGGTATCAAAATTTATACCATTGCCGTAGGCACGGAAGAAGGAACCCTGGCGAACGGCATGGTGGTGCAAAGTGAATTTGACGAACCAACCCTGCGGAAAATAGCCCAGCTCACGGGCGGAGAACACTTCAGGGCCACCAATATGGCCTCCTTCAATAAAGCGTTCACCTCCATCGGCAAGCTGGAAAAAAGCGAGGCCAAAGTGCAAACTGTCCGCCACATTGAAGAATACTTCATGTACTTCCTTGTAACGGGAGCCGCGCTGGCGCTTCTGGGCCTCTCCCTGCAAGTGCTCAAACCGGCCCCCGCCCCGTAATACCGATCTTCACCCGTCATGACTTTCCTTTATCCCAACGTTCTGTACGCGCTCATTCTCCCGGCCCTGCTCGCGGCGGCGGCCTGGTGGCTGTGGCGCCGCCGTTCCAGAAAATGGGAAGTGCTCGTTTCGCCGGAATACCGGCGGGAACTGGTTAACGCTCCGGCCACCTGGCACCGGGTGCTCCCCGTCATCTTTGCCGTGCTGGCGTCCATCTTCGCCATCCTCTCCATTGCGCGCCCGGTGGACGGCTACACGGAGGTAAAGGAAATCCCCAAATCGCGCAACATCCTCATTGCTATTGACTGCTCCCGTTCCATGCTCAGCAAGGATGCTTCCCCGACCCGCCTGGGAAGGGCAAAAACCGCCGCCTACGACCTGCTGGACGCCCTGCCGGGGGACAACTTCGGCATCATCATCTTCTCCGGGGACGCCGTCCTGCTCATGCCCCTTACCCATGACCATAACGCATTAAAAGAAACCATTGAACAACTTCAATTCGGCTGGGTCTCCCAAGGGGGAACCAACCTGGAAAACGTTGTGCGGCTGGCCCTTCAAACCTTCAAACGGGACAAGGAAGCGGACGCCAAAAACGCCCTGGTCATCCTCAGCGACGGGGAAGACACCGTCAACATCACCTATAAGACTGCGGAAGCCGCACGGCAGCACCAGCTTATCATCGTGACAGCGGGTATCGGTACTACTATCGGCACCACTATTCCGGATGAGCAATCCCCCTCCGGCCTGTACCGGGATCGTCGTGGCCAGCACGTCGTCTCCAAGCTCAATCCGGAAAGCCTGCAATACTTGGCCAGGCAAACGGAAGGCCAATATGTCCAACTCTCCGACGGAGCGGCGCTGAACCGCTTCGTCAAGGACATCGCGGACCGGCTGGATACCACGGAAGGCAAGGAAGAAGTGCGCCGCGTGCCGAATGACCGCTACATCATCTTTGCCGTTCCGGCCCTCATCTGCCTGCTCCTCACCCTTCTGGCGGGAACACGCTGGCGTTCCTTCCGCCGTTCCGGACGCCGCGGTATGACATCTCTGACTGCTGCGGCGTTATTCTGCGCCGGATTGCTGGGCCAGGAAGCGCAGGCGGACACGCACGCCCTGGACAATGTCACGGATTTGATCCGGACGGGAAAAACGGAAGAAGCCGTCAAATCCATTGATGAAATGCTCGCTGTTCCCGACCTGGCGGAAGAAACGCGCCAGGCCTTGGAATTCGCCAAAGGATGCCTGGAACAAAAAGCGGATAACCCCAAAGAAGCCGCGGAAGCTTTCTCCCAGGCGCTCCTTTCTCCCAAACCAGCCCTCCAGGCGGATTCCCACTTCAACCTTGGCAACCTGGAAGCCGCCCAGGCCCGCAAGACCATGACTTTCTCCAGGCCGGAAGGGGAACAGCAGCAAGCCCGGCTCTCTTCCATTGACGACCAAATTAAGGAAATTGATGCCCGGCTGGCAAAAATACCCGTTGCGAAAAAACATGTTAAAGAGGCCGTCAAACGTTTTGACGATGCGCTCTCTGCCTATGGTTCCCATGAAGGAGCAGCGTCCAACAAGGAGGAAATGCTCCGTTATGATAAATCCCTGGACGAATACCGCCGGCAGCTGGAAGAATTAAAGAAGAAATTGGAAGAAGAGAAGAAAAAACAACAGGACCAGAACAAGGACCAGAACAAGGACCAGAACAAGGACCAGAACAAGGACCAGAACAAGGACCAAGACAAGGACCAGAACAAGGACCAGAACAAGGACCAGAACAAGGACCAAGACAAGGACCAAGACAAGGACCAAGACAAGGACCAAGACAAGGATAACGCCGAAACCAAGGAAGGCAAGAGGGACGAAAATGAAATGAAAAACGCCCGGCTTCCCTCCTCTCCGGAAAAAGACAGGCTGCCAGAAACGTCCGGAATGGAAAAACCGCAGCCCCAGCCGGAAGATAACAAGCCCGTTCCGGCAGCCGCACAAAAGGAAAGCAGGGAGGAAAAGGAACGCAGGGAAGCAAGAGCCATCCTGATGGAACGCAGGGACATTGAACCCGGCTGCCCCGTTCCCCAGCGTTCTCCGGAAATTCCTCCGGATAAGGATTACTAACCCGTTCCGCCCGCATCCGCGAAGCCACCCCTTTAAACATATCCCACAAAACAAGATGAAAAAACTGCTCGCCATTCTTTCGCTTTTCTTCTGCATGACTGTCACGCTTATGGCTCAGCAGGTGGTTACCACCTGGCTGTCCGATGCCGTTGTGCCGGGAGAACAAACCCGTCTCTTCATCATCCTGACAGACGGAAGCATCGCCCGCCAGGACCCGCTTCCCCGGGTAAAGGGCGCCAGCCTGCGCTGGGTCAGCCAGGGCAACTACATCCGCTGGCCGGGGTCTCCCAACCAATCCGCCTTCCTGATGGCCATTGAAGTAACGCCGGACGAAGTGGGCACCGTGGAAATCCCTTCCCTGACCCTGCAGGCCAACAATGGCCGCACTTATACCACGCTTCCCCAGACGCTGACTGTCTACCCTTACAGCGCCATCAAATGGAATACGCTGAACCTGAACGGCACAGCAGTCCCGTACGGCATGCTGTGGCATGTGGACAACCAGAAACCCTATGTCCACCAGCCGGACCGCTGCGAACTGAAAATTTACGCCCCGGAATACATTCTGGAATACACGGCGCCCGCCATCACCACCTCCAACCTGGCTACCTGGCGCTTTGAACCCACGCTGGTGGAACTGCTCCGCGGCCAGCCTCGCGGTTCTGTACTTTACAAAGGCGTCAACTGGAATGTCATGACCTTCCAGAGCACCCTGTTCCCGCTGCGCGCCGGGGAGGTAACGGCGTCCGGCACTGTCACGGCACGCGCCGCCCTGCCGGAGGCGGACCCTCTCATCGCCACCTTCATCCGTTCGGAAGTACTGGTGGAAATGGCCATTCCGGAAGTGAAAATCACAGCCCGGGAACTCCCCCCGGGAGCTCCCTCTTCCTTCACCAATGCCGTAGGGAATTTCCGCATCTCCTCCACCACGGATGCGCGGGATCTCAGTGCCAATGAACCCATTACTGTTAAAATCAGGGTAACAGGAACAGGCAATATCCACAGTATCGCCTGCCCGGCCCTCACAGACGCCTCCAACTGGAAACTCTATCCTCCCAACAAGCTGGACCCGGGCCAGAATACGCGCTCCATCCAGGGAACCGTGGAATTTCAGCAAATGATGCGTCCGGTTGCCCAAACGGATGCCATCCCTCCCTTTGAACTCACTTTTTTTGACCCCAGCACGCAACAGTACAAAACCGTAACCACAGCCCCCATTCCCCTGGAATGGAAGGCCTCAGCCATTACTGGAACGGCGGCCGGAGGTGCCGCTCCCGCCACGCCTCCCCCGGCAGGCACCATTCCGGTAGCTGAAATGACGGATATTTACGGGCTCATGCCCGCCACCGTCATGAACGCCCTTACCGCCCCGGCTCACTGGGGGTGGTATTTCCTGGCCTACATCCCCGCCGTCATCCTGCTGGGAATGGCTCTGATCCGCTACATCCGGAAAATCCGGAAGGAAAGCTTCACGGCCAGGGAACGCATGAGAGCCTTCCGCAGGCTCGCTTCCACTCCGCGCCAGGCAAGCTCCACGGAATTCCTGCGTGCCGCCGGCAACTTTATTGAATCCTATATTCCACCTTCCAAGCAGAATGAAAAAATGAAAGATATCCTTAAACTCCGGGACGACAGGGCATTCAAGCCTTCGGAATCTTCGGAAGAACTGCCGCATGCGGAACGCCAGCACATGCTCCAGGCTATTAAAAAAGCCATCGCCAAGCTTCCCGTTCTCATGATGGCCGCCGTACTGGCCCTGTCCCTGGCAGGAACAACCGGAAACGCGTCGGAAACGGACAACCTGGGTGTAAAAGCCTATGAACAGGGAGAGTACGCCAAAGCCATTGACTATTTCAGCAAGGAAAGCGGCAATATGAACCTTTCCAAGGCAGAACGCGCCTACGCCTGTTTCGGCATCGGCAATTCCTATTACCGCATGAATAAACCCGGCCTGGCCGCTCTCAATTACCGCCGTGCTCTGGAACTCTCCCCGTACTTCACGGAAGCTGAATACAACCTGCAATTCATCGAACGCAAGGAGGGCGCCATCCTGCCCGCCAACACCACGGAAAACCAGTGGCTCACTTACATCCGCCATGATACGCTCGGCCCCATCTCCATCCTGTCCGGAGCCGTCATGCTCACCTTCCTGGCCCTGCTGACCGTTACCCGCAGACACGGGGCCCTGCTGACCATCCTGGCCACCCTTAGCGGACTGGTCACAGTAGCGGCTGTCATGAACTACATCATGTACCCGGAAACCCCGGAATCCATTCCGGCGGATCGGTTACTGGTCGTTACCCAAAAAACGCCCGGCAGACATGCGGCGGACATGAACAGACCTGCGCTCATCACCCTTCCGGAATCCACCCCGCTCATCCTGCGCGCGGAACGCGGCTCCTGGTACTACGCCAGCACCTTCCAGAACACGCCCGTCTGGATACCCAGGACGGACGCTCAGCCGCTGTAGCGCTTTATTATCCCGCCTCCTCTGGAGCCGCCTCTCCGGAATGCCGTATTCCCGGAAGGGCGGCTTTCTTTCAGCCGCATTCAATCTTCTTCCCTACTGAAGAAGCCGGAACCGGAAAACGGCACATCCTCTGTTCAAAGGGAAAAACCGGGAAGTCCCCTTCCGGAAACGCGTCAGAAGATTCCCCGGCCGCATGAACAAAAAGCCAATACCCTACCCACAAGGCGTACGTGTATTGAAATTACCCGCTGGCGCCCTTTCATCCCGGACAGATGAAAGGCTTGAAACAATTCTGATGCGGCAGGAAAATCCGCGCGTCCCGCTTCTCCCCAACTGCCGGACGGCATCACGGTTTACCAGGAATCCAGATGCACCTTTCTGACCGGGGGCGGAAAAGCCCCATCCAGCAAATCCACATCTTCCGCAGTCAGCCTGATGGACAAACTCCGGTAATTTTCCTGCACATGCGTGACGGAACCGGCTTTGGGGATCGCAATCATTCCAGGGCAGCGCAAAATCCAGGCCAGGGCAATCTGCACCGGGGTGGCCTCATGCTTCTGCGCAATCTCCATCAGCACCGGATTACGGGAAAGCCGCCCTTCATCCGCAGGCGAATAGGCCATCACGGGAAGGTGGCGTTCCCGGCACCATGGCAGCAAATCGTACTCCACACCTCGATGGGCCAGATTATAAAGAATCTGGTTGGCGGCGCAGGAAACTCCTCCCGGGACGGCGTAAAACCGCTCCATTTCCGGAACGTCCATATTGCTGACGCCCCATGCTTTTATTTTTCCCTCCTGCTGCAGCTCAATCATTGAAGCAACCGTATCTTCAATGGGATGGGGACCTCCCCAGTGAAGCAGAAACAAATCCACGTAATCCGTCTTCAGCCTGTTCAGGCTCCGTTCGCAGGCCGCTTTAGTTCCTGTCCTGCTGGCGTTGCCGGGCAACACCTTGGTAACCAGGAAAACACGGTCGCGCAAACCGCGGATTGCCGCTCCCACCATTTCCTCGTTGCCATACATCTCCGCCGTATCCACTACGCTCATGCCCAGCTCAATGCCGGCGCGCAAAGCATCTATTTCATCGGCTTCCCTCAACGCTGACTTTCCCATTTTCCAGGTTCCCTGCCCCAGGGCGCAAACCTTCCGATGGTCCGGAAAAATTACTGAATGTTCCATCATTAATATCTTCTTTCTACCTGATCGCATCATTCCATGCCGTACAAACCTTTGACAGCAGAGGAGAAAAAAAAGCTCAAAAATCAGGACGTTTTTCCTGAACCGCCTCACCCGTCATTTTCCCTCTTTTGCTGGCGGGACGTCAATAACTCTCATTGAAATTTCATTCCATATGCTTCCAGTGAACATATAAGAAATATCCATTCCCAGCCGTGCATAGCAGCATCAAAAAAATGCACAGACCTCCAGTCATACCGACTCCGGAACAACGGGCTCTCTTCTGGAAAAATCACGCCCGGTATCGGTTTTTCAGCCCCCTTTTTTCACTGCTGTTTTGAAAATAAAAAGCCGTTCCGCTGTCAACGGAACGGCTCTGAAGGAATTTCGGCATCAAAGCCGCTGAAAAAACATCAACGTATGCGGGCAATAAGCCAATGCAGCAGGTCTTCAATTGCAACACGTTCCTGTTTCATGGAGTCGCGGTGGCGAATGGTCACCGTCCCCTTGAGCGAAGCATCATTTTCCCCGAGAGTTTCAAAGTCCACGGTTATACAGAAAGGAGTACCCACTTCATCCTGACGACGGTAACGGCGGCCGACGGCTCCCGTTTCATCATAAAAGACGGACATCCACGGCTGAAGCGTCTTTTCAATTTCCCGGGCAATACGCACCTGTTCCCCGTTTTTCTTAAGCAGAGGGAAGATGGCCGCCTTGATCGGAGCCATGCGGGGCACGAAGCGCAACACCGTGCGGACGTCTTTTTTACCTTTGTCGTCCACCAGTTCCTCTTCATCGTAAGCTTCGCAGATAATGGCCAGAATGGTGCGGTCACAACCGGCAGAAGGCTCCACCACATGGGGAATGAATTTCTCCCGCGTCTCTTCGTCAAAGTATTCCAGAGGACGGCCGGAACCTTTCTGATGGCAGCTCAGGTCATAATCCGTCCGGTAGGCGATGCCCTCCAGTTCCTGGATGCCGAAGGGGAATTCATACTCCAGGTCATAGGTTTTCTTGGAGTAGAAAGCGCGTTCGCCGTCCGGCACGTCCAAAATATGAATGTGTTCGCGCGGAACCCCCACTTCGTCATAGAAGCAAAGACGGTGTTCCAGCCATTCATCCACCAGGCGCAGCCCGTCTTCCGGCCGGCAGAAATATTCGATTTCCATTTGTTCGAATTCGCGGGAACGGAAAGTGAAGTTCCGCGGATTAATCTCATTGCGGAAAGATTTTCCGATCTGGGCGATTCCGAAAGGCAGTTTGACGCGGGAACTGTCCAGAATGTTCTTATACTGGCAGAAAATGGACTGGGCCGTTTCCGGGCGCAGCCAGCCCGTAGCGTTGGGATCGTTTTCATCAGAGGTAGCTCCAATGGTCGTCTTGAACATGAGGTTGAACTCACGGGCTTCCGTCAGCAGAGAACCGTTAGCAGGATTGTACATGGTGGAATCCGTTACGGTTTCCATGCACTCGCCTTTCAGCTCCATATCCTTGTAAGAGGCATCCTTGCCGGCCAGCTGGGCATAATATTGAGCCGCGGTCTTACGGGCCTTGTCCGCCTGTTTTTCAGATTCCACCAGAACGGAGTACTTCTTTTCAATATTCCAGGAACCGTCTTTTTTGGCGGCTCCGGTATAGAAAAACCCCATGCCGCTCTGGGCCGGGACCTGGTCCGCACGCAGACGCTCCTTGGTCAACAGGCAATCGCACATCGGGTCGGAGAATCCGCCCACATGGCCGGAAGCCACCAGTACGGAGTTATGCGTCAGGATGGAACCGTCCATGCCGACCACATCCTCGCGTTCCTGCACATTTTTACGCCACCAGTATTCTTTCAGATTGCGCTTGAGCTCCACCCCCATGGGACCATAGTCCCAGCAACCGTTCAGACCGCCGTAAATTTCAGCTGACTGGAAGATGAATCCCCTCCTTTTACAGAGGCTCACGATTTTTTCCATTCGGGCGGGGTCTGTGTTGGTTCTGTCTGCCATGATAAGTTATATAATTGGGTTGGCTATGCGGGTTGTATTGATGCCCGCAATCAGCATTCAGTAAAAGCAAAAAGCGTGTCTTCTCAAGAATTCCAAGGAAGGGGGACACCCTTGAGCAGCTGGGAGCCATACCCCGCTTCCACCAGCATGCGGAATGCCGCCATCGCCTCCGGAGGCACAGGCTGTTCCGTGGAAAATCCCTGTTTAGGATATTCCAGTATCCTTTGAAAGTCCCCCACCATGGCGGAAACAACCAGATCCTGCGGGAGCTCCCTGGTCAGATATTCCCTGAACGAGAAAGGAGGGGAGCTGACCGCCACCCGTACTTCCGGCCACTGGGCCTGGAGCGTAGCCAGCGTGCGCCGTTCCATATAGGGCTTTTGAAGGGCGATGATGCTGGATGGTTCCGGGATGCCGGCTTTTTCCAGGACAGCGCGGGAAAAGCGGACATTTTCTCCCGTATTGGTGGATTTGTTTTCAATGAGAATGCAGTCTCCCGGCACTCCCTTTTTCATAGCCTCCTCTGCGAAAAGTTCCGCTTCCGGTACGGCCCATTCCCCTGTAAAACGCCCCATTCCGCCGGAAAACAGCAACAGGGGAGCCAGCTTCCGGGCATAAAGTTCCGCCGCATATTCCGCCACCCTTATGTCATTGCTACCAAGAATGAATATGAGTTCCGCCGGACGCAGTTCCTGCTTCACGTGATGGTAATCCCATAAAATTGCTATGGCTTCCTCTGGAGTCATCGGCTTTATGTACTTAAGAAAATCCTCTCTGTAAATGCCGGATTCACCATAATCCGTATTTACCCCATTCCAGAGCGGCCCATCCCAGCAACGCATTCGCCGCCGCATGCATCATGATCACAGCGCACAGGTTTTTCCGCCAGACGGCAAGCAGATACGCCAGGGAACCGTAAACGAATGCGCCGCAATAGTCCACAGGCTGGTGTACCGCCATGAAACAGAGGGTAGTCACCCAGTATGCCTTCCAGCTATGGGTGCCGAACGGCACCTTCCAGGGATGGTCCGGGTTCACCATCAGGCGCATCAGATAGCCGCGCCAGAAAAGTTCCTCCACCAGAGCCACCACGACCACGGCACGGAAAAAGCGCAGCACCAGAGCTCCCAGCCAGCTCCAAGAACCCGCAAGAAAGACGACGCCCGGCTCAAACCCATCCGGGCGCGCGTCAATTCCCAGCAGATACCGGTACCAGGGCCAGGAGGGATGCCCAAACCAGGCATCCGCCCCTCCGGGCAGGCGGTCCGCTATCATGGTCGGGGCCAGCCAGCACAGGATACCCAGCACGCCGAACAGGATTCCCCAGGCGGCGGGTTTCCACCGCCAATCCCAATCAATGGCCTTTCTCCACCGGAAAACCAGGGCAAAGCAAACGATTGCCTGAACGGGATACAGCCATTGTTCCGGCGCCCTTCTCCACCAGGGTGCGGCCGGGTGGTCCCATTCCAGCACGGGAACGCCAAACTGCCACACCAGGGTAAAGCCCATGAATACCGCAAACGGCGCCACATACGCCTTTGTTTTCAGTGCCTCCGTCACGGAGTTCATGAACACTGCCGGTCAGGAAAGAGTTTCCACGAAATGTTCCATGCGGTTGCAGGCCTCCTTGATCTGGTCAAAGGCGGTCGCATAGCAACAGCGCAGGAAGCCTTCTCCGCTTGCGCCGAAGGCGGTCCCCGGTACGGCGGCCACCTGCTTTTCCATCAGCAGCCGGGTGGCAAACTCCTTGCTGGTCAGGCCAAATCTGGAAATGTCCGGGAAGACATAGAACGCGCCGCCGGGCAGGTGGCAGTCCATGCCGATTTCATTAAGGCGCTTCACCAGGTAATCCCGACGCTGGCGGTAGCTTTCCCGCATCTTCAACATGGCGGATGTCCCGTTTTCCAATGCTTCAATGGCCGCCTCCTGGGAAGTAATGGGGGCGCAGAGCATGGAATACTGATGAATTTTCATCATGGCGGAAATAAGCGGTTCCGGACCGCAGGCATACCCCAGCCGGAACCCCGTCATGGCGAATGCCTTGGAAAATCCGTGCAGCAGGAGCGTGCGCTCCTTCATCCCCGGCAGAGAAGCTATGGAAACATGCGGCTTGCCGTCATAACGCAATTCACTGTAAATTTCATCCGTCAGCACGATGAGGTCGTGCCTGATGCAGATGCGGGCGATTTCCTGAAGGGTTTCCACAGGGGCCACCGCTCCGGTCGGATTCGTCGGGAAGTTGAGCATCAGCACCTTGGTCCGCGGTGTAATGGACGCTTCCAGCACCTCCGGGTTCAGGGCGAAAAGATCCCTTTTGCTTGTAGGCACGGCGGTAGCTACGCCGTAGGCCATATTGACGCTGGGGGCATAGGAGACATAACAGGGTTCGTGATAAAGAACCTCGTCCCCCGGATTCAGAATGGCACGGAGAGCGAGATCTATGGCTTCGCTTACGCCTACCGTCACCAGCACTTCGCGCAGGGGGTCGTAGTTGACATGGAAGAATCCGTCCACGTATTTGACGATGGAACGGCGCAGGGATTCCAACCCATAGTTGGAAGTGTAGGAGGTGTGCCCCTTTTCCAGGGAGTAAATGGCCGCTTCCCGTATGTTCCACGGCGTCACGAAGTCCGGCTCCCCTACGCCCAGGGAGATGATATCCGTGCGTCCCGTGACCAGGTCAAAAAATTCCCGGATGCCGGAACGGGGTATGGAGCTTACCTGCTCCGCTATTTTGTTCTGCCAATTCATGATCATTCCTTTCTTAACGGCAGAGAATTACGGAGCGACAGCCAGGCGTTCTGTCTGCACGGGAGCTTCAAACACACAACCGTTTTTCTTGTAGGTTTTCAGATGGAAGTGTGTGGAAGTGGACAACACCCCTTCCAGCGTAGAGAGTTTTTCCGCCACAAACCGGGCAATCTCCCGCATGCTTTTTCCTTCCACCAGCACCAGCAGGTCAAAACCGCCGCTTGCCAGATAGCAGGAGGAGACTTCGTCGAACCGTGAAATGCGCATGGCCAGGCGGTCAAAACCACCGTCGCGTTCAGGCGTCATTTTCACTTCAATGAAGGCCGCCACCTTGCTGTCGTGTTCATATTCCTCATTCACCACGGCCTGGTATCCGAGGATGACGCCTTCCTTCTCCCACTGTTCCCGCTGGGCTCGCACGGCTTCTTCAGTCATGTCAAGACGTTCGGCCAATTCGCCATCGCTCAAGCGGGCTTGAGTCGCCAGTAACTGTAGAAGTGATGCAGAGGACATAAAATTTCAGGCATAAAAGACGCTTTTACGGCGAACCTGTCAAGAACCATGTTACGCAAAACTGACATCCTTTCTTTCCAAGATGATAAAATATGTTCGTTTTCTTCAAAAACCGGCCTTCTTCATATAGACATAACAATTTGTCATTCAACATCGTAAACATCATCACAAACAACCTTTGGAATTATTTTCAGAGAATAGTTGCTCTAATCCGCTTTTTGTGCCATAGTAAAGTGCATAGACCTGTAGCGTCCCTTGACAGGGAACGTTTGTTTCCAATTTTTATATGACAGTCTGATATTATGAGCATGGCACTTAACCCGGATAGGGCTACTCTGAATTTTCTCAATGCCTTTCCGGAAGAAATCCGGCTGCGCGGCGAGAAGCTCCAGAAAGATGGCGCAGTCACGCAAATTTTTGGCAATCATTTATATATTCAGGGCCGAGTGGAAGACACATACGGCGTGCACCGCGTGAATCTGCGCCTTCAGGGCAACAGGTGGTTCGGAGCATGTTCCACGGAAGACGAGGATCTGGCCGGAGCGGCCATGTATGCCGCCATGCTGGAGCGCATGTACCGTGGCCAGGACCTTCCGGAATCCCCGAACGAACTGAATGATGTTCCTCTTCTGGATATTCTGGAAGAGAAACTGGGACGCGAACTGGACGACAAGGAAGCGGACTATGTCAGCAAACTGGAAAAGCGCTACCGCCGTTTCGCCATTGAACAGGAGATTCACGACCATGATATGGTGCGCCTGAATCCCCGATGGGAAATCGTCAGCTATGACCCGCTGGAATTGTGGCCCGTTCCTCCCACAAACATCCTCGAATTCTGGAATTACATTGCTTACGCCTTCAACAAGAAACGCCTGCCCTACCCGGAATTCATGGAATCCATTACGGATCTGGAAAAGGTCCAGCGCAAGATTCATGAATGGGAGCGCTCCCGCGAAGTCGGCACCTGGTATGACCGCATCCAATCCGTGAATGAACGCCCCCCGCAGCCGCCCCGCGGAGAACTGTTCATGAGGCTTGTTTCCACTATTAACGAGGGACATTTCGAATACCGCCATTCCCTGAAGCAGGACTGGATTCCCGTCCGGGAAAAACAGGATCTGGAACATCTGGAAAATCTGCATGAACGGGCTGCCGTACGCATGGACGCCCAGACGGAAATCCTGCTCGTCTCCCTGTCCGACTACGCCCGTGCGGAAGACGCCCTGACACTGGATCTGGACCAGGAGGCCGCATGCGCCCTGATGAACAAACTTTTCCACCAGCCCGCCCTGAAAGGCTACCTGGTGAACCTTGATGAAAACTATTTCAAAGTGGTGGACGAACCGCTCAAATGGATTTGCCTGGACGATCCCATTGAACCGGACTGCTACGCTCTTCAGCTTGCAACTTCCACCGGCATCAACGTCTCCCACTCCGTCCGGCAGCTTCCGGGGCAGCAGGAACTGTACCAGTCTGACGAAACCGTCTTTCCCGGCCCCCCCCGCTGGCTGGAAAGCACGGAAGTGGAACCCCGCTACTCCATTCCCAAACAGGTCATCGACAGCCTTGAAGGGGTGGAATTCCTCCGTAAAATAGGCGCTTCCCTGCCCCCCAGCATGGAAGACCGCGTGGTGGACATCGATCTGCGCGGCACCTTTGACATGAAAATCGTCCGCGGCCTCACCTCTGCGGAAACGGAACACGTGCTCTGCGAAGTAAGCGCCAGGGACGCTTCCGGCTACCGCACGGAAAAACTCGGCAAGGACGGCTGGGACGTATCCCATCAGGAGCCCATGAAGAACAAAGTTCTGCTGCGCTTCATCCGGGAGCACCTTTATCCCATTCCCGGCCTGCTGGAAGAAATGGGCTTTTCCTACGATCCCCAGGTGGGCGCGTTCAAGGCCCGCGTCACCCGCCAGTTCCCCGAAAAATTCGCGGAATGGGCCAAACAGCTTCCGAAAGAGCTGACCGTCAATATGGACGACAAGCTCAAGACGCTGCTGGCGGATCCGGTGGCCGCCGCCGTGCGGTTTGAAGTAGTCAACCAGGAAATCGACTGGTTTGACCTCCGCATCGTCATTGATGTGGAAGGCGTCCAGCTCTCCAAGGAGCAAATCCGCGCCCTGGTCGCCGCCAGAGGCGGTTACGTCCGCATGGACGACGGAGGATGGATGCGCCTGGAAATTAAACTGGACAATGACCAGCGCGACGCCGTTACCCGCCTGGGCCTGGACCCCTTCGATCTTTCCGGAGAAACCCACCGCATGCACGCCATGCAGCTGGCGGACCCGAAAGCCGCAGAAGTGTTCGATCCAAAGGCCTGGAAACGTATCAAGGACCGTACCGCGGAAATCCAGATCGACGTCAAGCCGGATGTTCCCTCCCAGCTCCAGGCCACCCTGCGCCCGTATCAGGTGGAAGGGTTCCATTTCCTGGCTTACCTTGCCACGAACGGGTTCGGCGGCATTCTGGCGGATGACATGGGCCTGGGTAAAACGATCCAGTCCATCACTTACGTCCTCTGGCTGCGTGAAGAATTCGCCCGCAAAAACAAATCCAAGAAAAAAGTCGTCATCCCTCCGGTTCTTATTGTTTGCCCCAAATCCGTGCTGGACGTCTGGGCGGGAGAAACGGAAAAATTTGCGCCAGGCGTGCGCGTCCTCGTCATCCGCAACAAGGACCAGGCCAATCTGGAAGACATCAAGAAGAATTACGACATGGTCGTGGTCAACTACGCCCAGCTTCGCGTCTGCGGGGAAACCCTGAACCAAATCAAATGGCTTACGGTTATTCTGGACGAAGGCCAGCAGATCAAAAACCCGGATTCCAAGGCAGCCAAGGCGGCACGGGAAATCGTTTCCTACAACCGTCTCGTTCTCTCCGGCACACCCATTGAAAACCGCCTGCTGGATATGTGGTCCCTCATGGCCTTCTCCATGCCCGGAGTCCTCGGTTCCCGCTCCTACTTCAAGAAGCGCTTTGACAAGCGCAAGGACCCGCAAAGCCAGAACCGCCTGGCCGCGCGCCTGAAACCCTTCCTGCTGCGCCGCACCAAATCCCAGGTGGCAAAAGACCTGCCTCCCAGGACGGAAGAAGAAGTGTACGCCAAAATGGAAGGCATCCAGAGCCAGTTGTACAAGGCGGAACTCCGCCGCATTCAGCAGGCCCTGCTCGGCTTGGATTCGGACGAATCCGTCAAAAAGAACAGTTTCGCCATTTTGCAGGGCCTGATGCGCCTGCGTCAGATCTGCTGCCACCCCGGCCTGGTGGATCCCAAATACGCCAAGGAAGACAGTGCCAAAATGACAGCCCTCTTCTACCTGCTGGACCAGCTCCGGGAAGAAGGGCACAAAGTGCTCGTCTTCTCCCAGTTCGTTTCCATGCTGGAAATCATCAAGAACAGGCTGGAAGCGGAAAACAGGCCGCTTAACTATCTTACCGGCCAGACCAAGGACCGCCGCGGAGAAATTGAAAAATTCCAGACGACCAAGGATCCCTCCGTCTTCCTGCTTTCCCTGAAAGCCGGCGGTGCCGGCCTCAACCTTACTTCCGCCTCCTATGTCGTTCTGTATGACCCGTGGTGGAACCCGGCCGTAGAAAGCCAGGCCATCGACCGTACGCACCGCATCGGCCAGAAAAACAAGGTGATTGCCTACCGCCTTCTGACGAAGGATTCCGTGGAAGAAAAAATCCGCATTCTCCAGCATCAGAAGAACCAGCTCGTCGCCAACGTGCTGGGAGATGAAGGCTTTACCTCCAGCCTGGGCATTGACGACCTGAACTTCATCCTCAACCACGGGGATGATGAAGAAGGTTAACCCGGAAGCATCTTGATGGATTTAACTCGGATTGATTCATTACATACAGCTCCATTCGGCAAGAAAGTTGTCTACACTTCATCGTCTAGATAAGGTTTTAGTCACATGAGAATGCTTTTGGGTACTTATAATATCTCGGCATGAAAACGGCAAGATCACCCGTTTCTGTAAAAATAGAGAAATAACAAGGTTCTGGGAAAACATTCCTCAACAAGGTCATCGTGAGCAAAATGAGTGAAGGATAAAATTTACTCTATTCCTTTATCTACACAACGTTCTCTTCATGCTATTCATCTTTCAAACTTAATCAGAAGTGAATGATTAATAAACCCGTTCGCTGATGACAAATTCACAATGATAGCTGCAAAACAGCGCAAAGAGAACACATCTTTGTTGCCAAATGATTAAACAGTTATTACCTCAAATTGTTGTATAATCTTCGTAATACTGTTTTTTACATTAAACAAATCAATAAATTGAACTCGAACAATTACATCATCATCTGATCTAAATTCGATATCATCTTCCAGAGGTCTCTTCTCTATTTCAGGATAAAGCAGCATAACGCATTCTGCTCCATATTTCTTCTGGTAGGCAAACATCTGGTACATATCAGCCTGAGCAATACCGTAATTCACTTTTCCAGCATCAAGAATCTTCCACTTGGTATCCAACACAAAAGAAACTCCGTCAGATTTACGTCTAACCACAATATCCGGTTTCATCAGAAATTTCTTACTAGGCTCATTGAATAGATGATAAGTTCTGTCCTGAACTGAAACTGTAAAGTCACTTCTGGAAAGTTTCTTTTTCAGTATAGCTGCGACATAATTTTCAAAAAGTGTTTCCATTGGGAATAGCAGCGCAAGTGCTATTTCCGATCCTGCAAAAGAAGTAAAACTCTTGCCCATCAGGAATACCCGACACCACATCAATGCAGTATTGTAATCCTTCATGTTTCGATCACTTATATACTTAGCAAAATCGCCTTTGTAGTCAGCAGAAGCCTCCACATTTGAAAATACACCCAGCAAACTTTTTATATCACTTCTATTTTTTGAAGATGTAGTCCTTTTGCAAAGATAGATCAGTGTTGCTTTCAACAATTTATTTTCCGGGCGATTGGCGGTAAATGCATCATATTCAACATAGATTCGCTCTTTATGGAAACGGTTCAACTTGACCTGCTTTGAAAACAGTATCTTTCCCTTAAAAAATGTAGTGTTCTCTGCGATTGCTTCATAACTGCATTTGAGACCACGCTTGACAATGAAGAACACCTCGTTCACAAACATTCTAATAAATATCTGTCTCTTATACACATCTCCGAGCCCACGAGACATGCGCAGATCTCG
>ENA-OXYB01000212-OXYB01000212.1-human-gut-metagenome-genome-assembly--contig:-NODE-212-length-20275-cov-5.521810_pt1 | contig 20275 bp, 20 predicted proteins | sample MGYA00244941_ERZ652754 | MGnify/ENA primary metagenome ERZ652754 (study PRJEB26926, sample SAMN06164654) | human gut metagenome | biome: ENVO:00009003; feature: ENVO:2100002; material: ENVO:00002003... | reverse complement strand
GAGATCTGCGCATGTCTCGTGGGCTCGGAGATGTGTATAAGAGACAGATTCAACAACGTATGCTTTCTTCTCTGCGCCCCTGCCGCTTCCGGTGTAAAGCTGTTCGGCGGCTTCGACGGCAACCGTTACCCACATTTTGATTTTCTCAAACTGTGCGGCGGTCGTCTTGCTTCTGATCCACGGGATCACGAAGGCGGTAATAATAGCCGCGATAAGAGCGATCACGGCGTTTGCAATGCTGGTAAGATCAATAGTCATTGTTTGTATCCTCGCTTTCTGTTATGTCGATTTTTTCTTTTTTCTTGATCCTGCCGACGATTACTTCGGCAAGACGCTTCATCATCATTACGCCGCATTCAATCACGACGGCGCGGAAATACCATTCGATCAGAACGGTTTGTTCCTGCCGCGTGATAAGGAATGAAACGTACTGCGCGACGATGAAAGCCGCCGTTGTAATTGCGATCACAATAACAGCTTTCGTTGCGAAGCGTTCGTCAGCCTTGAAGAAGCGGCGCTTCGCCACCCGCTTCCCGCTCGAAGGTTTGTTTTTCATTGCGTCCCCTTTCATAGCACAATTAACGCACGGCGCGCGTTGTGTAACGCATACCGTGCGTTGTGCGTGTGTTAAACAAGCGTTAGATCATCGACGTTCACCGCCGCGACAACCGTTCCGCCGTAGGTAATCACGGCGCGCTTTCCGGAAAGCTCTTTGACGATGTGATCGCGGGAATAGACGAAGGAAGCAAGGCTTCCGCCGGAATAGGTTTTCGCGCCCGCTTTCACGCGCACTTTGCTTCCCGTTGTGATCTTCCGCGCCGATGTCCCGCCGGACGTGCCGGAATAGGTAATGAAAGCGTCGTCGTGTCCCGCCTTCTTCAACTTCTCCAGCATAGCTTTCGCGTTCTCCTTGACGCTGAACGCGCCCACTTGAACCTTGTAAAACTTGCCGATCTGCACGATGTAGGTATCGAAGCCTTCCTTTTTCAGCTTCGCCGCGAACGCTGTTGCGTTGTCCTTCTTCTCAAACGCTCCAAGCTGGACGCGGTAAAGGTTCTTCGCGTCGCCCTGCGGCTTCTGCTCCGGCTTCTGTTCCTCTGCCGGAACGCCCAGCCGCCTGTTTACCTCCGCCGCGATCTCGCCGTGTCGGTTATACAGATAATCGCCGGGGCAAGCCTTGTTCGCGTAATCCCTGTGAACGGTCATATTGCACCCGTTCTTGTGGTTTACGCGGTCGTCTTTGCTTGTACTCCATACCAGCTTTTTGATCCCGTTCCGGCGGCAAATATCTTCGACAAGATCGATAAGCGCCGCGTATGCTTTATCATTCACGGCGTATGGGTGCTTCGTGTCGCTTGCAACCTCGATCGTGATTGCGCGGTTATCGTTCGCCGCCGAAGAACTGCACCACGAACGATCGGCTTCATCGACGTAAAGCCCGATCCGCCCGTCGTAGCCGATCCCGTAGTTTGAACTTGCCTGTCGCGAAGTCGGCTTGAAGATTTCGCCGATCCTCTCGGCGGAACATTGCCCGACGACGCAATGAATTGTGATCGTGTCGATCTTGTGATTTCGTGGGCTGTTCTTGTTCGGTGAAATCAGCGTACACGAAATAAGTTTGCTATTGCTCATTGCTGAACCCTCCTTTGCAATGAAGAAGCGGCGGGGAAGCCCCCGCCGTCGCTGGTGTTACTCTGCTTGATCCATTCGTTTTTCGATGTGGTCAAGCCGCTTGTGTGCCTGTTTCGCCGACGCTTCAACGTCGGTCAAGCGCGTTACGAACTCCGTATTCGTCTTTCGCTGTTCCTTCTGCTCCGCCTTGATTTCGTCCGTGTTCGCCTTGATGTATCCGATCTCGGTTAAAACGGTCGCGTCGTGCTTCACATTGCTTTCCTTGTCCTTGTCCCTGTTACGAACAAAAGCGATATAGCCGAACACGATAGCGCATACGGTAGAAAAGACGGAAAGAACCGTTGTGAAAGTGTCCATCGTTGATCCTCCTTCCCGTTAGGTTACTTTTTCCCATTGCCACAAGCCCGCCGTGTCCGGCGGATAAACGCAATTCGGCATATCTGCTTTTGCAAGGTATACCGCGCCTTTGTAGCTGTAATACAAGCCGGAAACGACATTAACGACGATCCCCGCCGTTTCCGGATACGGGATCGGATCGTCAAGCGTTCCGGTCGCGGAAAGCTCGATCAAGCGATAGTACGCGAAGGTGGTTTCAACGGGATAAGCCGCCGCGTTCGACGTGTGCGCCGCTTTGATCTCGTAATACCGCCCGTTGTGCTTGATGATTTCGCCGACGGTGTTGTAAGCGTGATTGTCGGCGTATTCGTCGTATTCGATCACTTCCGCCGATTGCAGGATCGCCGCGTCGGAAATGACATTCGTTCCGGCGGCGCGGTCCTGCGCGATCTGCGCTTTGAATGAAAGAGCAAGCAAAGCGGCGGTTTTTTCTCCCGCCGCTTTGACTTCCCGAACGTCCTTTTCAATTTCGGCGTAAGCTCCGCCGCCTTTTCTATGTGTTACGCTCATTCAAAATTACCCCCGATCCCCGATACCCAGCAAGCGGTCAGCGCGTCGCCGCGCTCTACGGTTACGCGGATATTCATTCCGTATTGTGCCGCCGTGTTAATCTTATTCTCGAATACGTGTGCCACGCCTTGAACAACTGCGTTCGTGCAATCCTCCCAAACGGGGGACGCGTCAAACGGATTATTCGTAACTTCAACCTTGAACGTGCCGCCCGCCGGAATATCTCGCGTTACCTTGATATTCGCGCGTGTCGGCTGGCTGTTGGCTTCCAGCGGCGCTGAAAGCGTGATAACGAAGCCCGCAATCGACTTCGTGAACGTCAGCGTCCGGACGGCGCTATTCCCCGCGCTGTCGGTCGCCGTAATCGTGATCGTGTGCTTTGCGTTCGTAAGCGCCGTGAAGGTGTTTCCGGAAACGGAAAGCGTCTGCGTTGCGCCCAGCGTGATCGCGTTCTTCGTCGCGATTGTCTTTCCGTCGATCTTTTCAACGACGTTCACCACGTCATTGTCCGGATCGGTTACGCTGTATTGATAGGTGAAATCGGCGTGCTTGATCCCAAGATCGGCATTACTGCCGGAAATCACGGGCGGCTGGTTATGGATTACGGCAATATCTCCGCTTGTTGTGTACGCGGAATAATTGCCGTAGCTGTCCTTCGCGCGGACGCGGTATTTCAACGTGTTCCACGCGGTCGATACCGCTTCCGTGAACGTCCTGCTTGCGGACGCTTGAACCTGTGTCCACGCGCCGCTGTTGTATGAGCGCTCGAAACAATAGGTCAGCGCGTCGCCTTCCGGATCGGTCGCCGCCGCGCAAGAAATGTTGATATTCTGCCCGCTGTAACACGTTGCGGGCGCGGTAATGCTGGGCGGCGCGGAAGGCGCGGAATTGTAGATTACCGTATAATTTCCGTCGCTGTTCGGGCTGTCAGATACCAAGATAGAAGATTTAAGATTACAAAGCGGGCGAACGCCATCGAGGCCGTAGCACGCGTCGCTGTAGCTCAAAGAGCCGACCGAACTGACGAAGCGGACGTAGCGGGCGCTCGACGAATTAGGCGTTCGAAGCCACCAATACCAGCCCTTTGACGTGCTGAAATTGCTGTTCGTGTACTCCGAATTGCTCACGCATTGCGCCGTAGGATAAGCGACGCGGGAAGCGTCGTTGCTGAATAGCGCAAGAAGCGTTCCTTCTGCGATATTGTTTTCATTCGCAAGCCCCACTTCTGTGGTGGACGGAAGGAACATTTTTGACGTTACCGTTTCATAGCTTCCGCCGTCGGTAACGGTATTTCTTGCGACGGTCTGCGTTGTTGTCAGAAGCTCCGCAACGAACTTCGGATCAAGCATAGCAAGGAAGCCCGCCCACGAAGTGTACGGATTGTACGTTACGTGCGTGTTCTTCGTTGTCGGCGCTTGATCGGCGCTATGCTTCGCGCTGTACCATGCGCCCGCCGCCGCGTTGCTGTTCAGCCATTGCAGAAGGTTAGAATAGATATGTCGGTTATTGCCGTAGCTCTTGCGGTCGCTGTTGCTGTTGCTCGGCTCTTTCGCGTCGGAAGCCATATTTTGAATGATCTTTTCCGTAATCAGCGTTACGGAATTCGACGGGTAGCCGCTGTGGTTCTTGTCGGCGATCTTGAAAACGATCTTCGATCCGAAGCGGGATTGATACGCCGAAAGAACCGGAACTTCAATCTTCGCGCCCACCGACAAACTGCCTAATGTTTTTGACATTGTGCCGCCTCCTTTGATTTCATTAAGCTGTTGTAATAATGATCCGTCCGCCGGATCAAGTGATAGCTGTTTCCCTTTTCGGCGTGTCCTCTCCAGCTTTGATAGGATTGTTCAACGGTCTTTCCGTCGATCCGTCCCGCCGCGTGAAGGGCGGCTAATTTCTTCAACTTCCGCTTCATATTGTTTTTGCTCCTGCGGCGCACCTTGCGGATCACCGCGCCGCTTTCGGTCAAGTATGTATGAAAGCCCAAGAAATCCACGCCGTGTGATAAGGGAAAGATATTTGTTTTCGCATTCAGCGAAAGCCCGCGCGCCTGTACGAACGCTTCAATCTGCTTCCGGCACTCCTGCAAATACGCTTTGTCGTGATGGATCAAAAAGAAGTCGTCCATATAGCGCCCGTAATATTTGATACCCAGCTTTTCCTTTACGAAGTGATCCAGCCCGTCAAGGTAGAGAAGGGCGAAAAGCTGTGAAGTTTGATTGCCGATCGGTATTCCGACGTTGCCTTCGGTGCTGTCGATGATAAGATCAATCAGCCACAAAACGTCCGGATCGGTTATCTTCTCGCGGATTAAGGTTTTCAAAACGTCGTGCCGGATCGAATAGAAATACTTTGAAATATCGCCTTTCAGTATCCAGCCGTCAATTCCGTTCTTTCTGTAAAACCTCCGCATGAACTCTTGAAGCCTGTCTAACCCATAATGCGTACCTTTCCCCACCTGCGACGCGTAGTTATCGCGAATGAACGATCGTGTCAAAATCGGTTCAAGCACGTTATCGCAAAGCGAATGTTGAACAACCTTGTCTTTGTAGCTGTTCGACATAACCACGCGGCGCTTCGGTTCGTATACCTCGAACGTGTTATACGGGGACATGGTATAGCGCTTCGTTCTGATCTGCGCGCTTAATAGGTTCAGCGCTTCAAGAAGATTAACTTCAAACTTTGCCGCCGCTCCTTTCCACCTCTTGCCTTGCCGCGCCTTTCGGTAGGCATTGTATAGGCTTTCAAAACTGTGTATCTTTTCAAAGTCTGTCATAATAAAAAATCCTCGCTGTTTATAACCTTTGCCAGCCGCCGGAAGGCGGTATGCTCCGGTATCGGCGATCCTGTATTCGTCCCCGCCGTGGATAGCGGCGACGGGATACACCTTCCTTTGATGGTGGTATTCTGCTTTCGGCTGTGCCTACTCGTTCACATAGTCCACCGAAGCGGGCGAACGCCATTGTTGCCGTTGTACGCGTTGTTGTTGTTCAAAGAGCCGTCCGAATTGACGTTGCGGACGTTGTTGGCGTTCGACGAATTAGGCGTATCAAGATGTACCCCGAACGTTTTTCAAGCTCTCGTTTTGTCCCGCTTCTTCCACGCGGTCGTCATGTACTTCACTTCAAGCGCAAGTTTTGACCAATATTCGCAACTGCTCATAGAAATAAATCCCATTTCCTGCGAAAGCTCTATGAAAAATAGAAGCTCCTTGCAATAGGTCAGCGCCTTTGCTTGTAGCTTCTGCCGTTGTCTGTATTCCTGCGCGTCCCGAAGGTCTAATTCGTTCGCTTCAAGGACGCATTCGTAAATGTCCACCGCTTTATCCTGTATCCTGTTTACAAGCGTGAAGCGGTATTTCTTCGGGTAGCGCTCCGTCGAATTCGTGATCGTGAAGGTGTGCTTTACAAGGTCTTTCGCTTTCACAATCACGTTGAATTCCGTCGGTTCTTTCCGCTCCCGCTCCGGTCTTTGCATATATGCACCGTCCTTTCCGCATTCTCTCGATCATAGCGGTATCGTCGGCGCACCCGTCGAAATCGAAGCCCGCTTCGGTAACGGTCAGCGTTGCCGCGTTCCCTGTAACCGTTGTTCCTGTGATCTGCAATACCTCCGCACCGCAAGCCGCGCATGGCGGGGAAAGCTCCGCGAAGATGTTTCCGATCACGCACGACAATTCCGCCGCCGTGCAAGCGTACCGCGTCAGCATTCGATCCTCTGCAAACTCTCGTTCCAAATGCCCGTAGACGTTACGCCGTCGAGATCATCGAAGAGGATCAAGAACGGATTTGTCGTAATGTCATTGAAAAGCACCGCTTCCAGCATATCCACGCGCGCGTCAAGCGCGTTCGTGATATTCAGAAGATTTGTTGCCGCGTTATCGTCAAGGACGTTTTGCAAGCCGTTAAACCATGCGTTGAAGTCCGCCGCCGCCTGTGTTTCAAAATCCGCCATGTGTTGCTCGAACGCTTCGTACTGCGTGTTACCCTGCAATTTCAGCGAATTCATATACGAAACAAGCGTGTTGTACTCCGCCGCCGAAAGGGATTGATATTCAGCGAACCACGCTTGAAGCTGTGCGTTAAAAGCCGCCGTGTCGATCTGCTGAACGACGGCGGCAACAACGCCGCAAAGCGACGTGTTCAAGCGTTGATCCGTGATCTTTCTTTGCGTGATAGCTGTTACGCCCGCGCCCACGTAGATGTCCGCCAGCGCAAGCTCGTAAACGTCCGCGTCCCTCTGCAATGCGGGCGCGGTAGGGGACGCGCTGAACGAAGAAGATTTGACCTTCACCGACATAACGCGGTTTGTCAAATCCCAGCGCACGACAACGCGATCAATGCGGTTCAACTGTCCGTCCGCCGTGTCAAGCTCGACGGCAAGATCGCCCGTGTTGAAGTAGAAGTAACCGTTGATCCACGCTTTGCCCGTTTTTACGTTCAGCTTCATTCCGTCGTTTGCAACGACTTGAAGCCCCGTCGAAGGGACGGGGAAAACGCCGTTCCCGATGAACGAAGCAAAGTATTCCGCCCAATCCTCCGCCTTGTACGTGCGATCGTGCGAAACGCTGTTGAAGAAACTTGATTTTTCCATGCTGTGAAGCCCTCCTTTATTTCGTAATCTGCCGAATTTGTGTCAGAAGCGCGGGCAAGCTCTCGCCGAAGGTAATATCTATTTCTTCGCCGCTGGTTTCGTAGGTTTCCGCGATCTCCGTTATACGAACGTCAATGCGGACGTTCCAGCGCTTATTGATACACGTTACCCGATCGCCCAAATCGTAGTCCGTGCCGTACTTCAAATTCGCGTTCGTGTTGATCTTCGATCCGAAAGCAAGCGTTTCCGCGTATTGCTCCAGCTCTTCAACGCCGCGCGCGGAAAGAAGCGCTAAATATTGCGCGTTGGTAAGCGTTACGGTCTGCCCGCTCTCGTTTTCGTATTCCTGCACGATGTCCGTTGCATTGATGAAAACTTCGTCGCGGGAAAGCCCCGTCGAACTGCCGCCGACTTCGGCAACCTTCCGCGTTACGCCTTCTTTTTCCTCTCCGCCGACGTAAGCCGTTGTTTTAAGGTTTTCAACGCTGTTCGTGTATTCCTGTTCCACGATGTTGTCGAACTCCTGCGAAAAGATACAAGGCGCGTTCCCTGCGGTATTGCCCGCCGTAAGATCGCGCCCTTCGTAAACGGAAAAGGTATGCTTGCCCGTGCGGGCATTTGTCAGAACCCGAATACCCAGCTTCGCCGCCTTCGCCGCCGTTTCCGCCGCAAGCTGGGCGTTCGCGTACTGCTCTGAAGTATAGTCGATCTGCCCGCTTCCGGTGTCTGCGTCGGTCGTGGATATGCTGAAATTCGGAATATTGCGCGCCGCTCCTGCGTTCGTGCAAGTCTGCTTCACAATGGCGTATAGAATGTTCTGTGTCGTGTCCTTCGTGATGATCTGCGTTGTCAAAATGCGCTTGCCGATCCACGAAAGAAGGAACTTGCCTTGAACCTCTATTTCCTCCATGCCCTGTGAATTCTTCGTGATGTGAATATAGCGGATTTCCGCCGCTTCGTTGCCGCCGCGCTTGATGATGATATTTTCCTTCACCAGCAAGCGGGCGTGTTCCTCCGTGAATGGAACAAGCAACTTGAATTCGCCGCAACTCCAATAACGCCGCGTCCATATCAAGGACGAAATCTTTTCGACGATCCCTTGAAGTGTCATATCGCGGCTATAAACGTATAATTCCACCGCGCTACACCCCCAAATACAAGTTATTGTGATAGATCGAAACTTCGAGATTTTCGGCGTTCGCGTCCGCTGAATAACGGAAGAGATTGTCGCCCACGGCGATCTGCAAATACGAACTATCAACGTCGAGATAGCGGAACGCGTCTGTAATCGTTCCGCCACGGTTCAGCTTCACGGCTTTTTCACCGTAGCCCGTGGAAACGGTTAAAACGTCGCCCGCTACAAGCGAAATATTCAGCTTGATAAACTCCCGTGTATCGACGTTCAGCAATACGGGATTTGTAACCGCGCCGATCGCGCGGAACTCGATCCGGATACCGCTTTTCACGTCGCCGGAATTGTAGACGTTCACAATCAGCGACGGCTGGCGATAGCCGATTTCCCAGCCGTCGTAAAGCTCCAGCCCGTCCGGAACGGGGAATTCAAAGCCGCCGATCCACGTTGCTATGTCCTCGCGCGTTTCCGTTTCCTCTCTCCAAAAGGGATTAAGGCAAGACAAGCTAACCGTGAATTGCTCGAAGATCGGCTTTCGCTTGAAGATCGGCGCGTCGTCGATTTTGCACCCGATCACCCGCCGGAAGTCGCCGAAAACATACGTCAACGTTGCTTCGTACTGCGGATTTAATATGCGGTTCAGCTTCCGGCGTAGGTTCTGCGCCGCTTGCTTGTCCCGCTCCTTGATGTATCCCACGATGTCAATATCGCGGCTTTCGATCCGATAGCCCAAGTATGTGTCGCCGTCCTGCCCCATGCTGTTGGTGCTGTAAATAGCGTTCCGCACGTCGGAAAGTCCGGTAACGTCCTTGAAGTTTACGTGATACGAAGAAGCGGGGGAAAACTCTATGCTTTCCCCGCGCTCGTTCGTGTAGATCAATTTTTCTTGTGTCCTCATGCCATAACCTCCCGCGCAATCTGCCGGAACTGCCGCGCCGCCTGTCTTTGCTGTTCGGCGTAGCTCGTTTCGTTCGCATAGATGTTTTGCACGACTTCAACGGAAGGCGTACCGCCGCCGCTCGTGTCGCGTCCCTCTCCGGAACGAAATTCCGGAACGGCGTTCGACGTTTCGCGCCGGATCGAACTTTCAACGTCGCGCATTTCGCGGGCGAAGCCTTCGCCCAAGCCCTGCGCCATGTACGAACCGATACGGGCAAAAACCTTCGACGGGGAATTGATGTCCATTTCCTCTTCAACCGCCGCCACAATATCCCTCATCATAGAGCGGACGCGGTTTTCAAGCCAGCCGGACATATTTTGAAAGCCCTGCCAAATGCCGCGCACCATCTCTTCGCCCGCCGCCGTGAACTCCGATACGTAAGAGCGAAGCGCGGTAATAACGGGCTGAATAATTTGTGCAACCTTGCCCGTGATCTGCGGGATACCCGCGATCATTCCTTGCGCTATGCTCTTGTCGATGTTCGTTCCTTCGGTTACGAACTTTTGATGTTGTGCCGTGAATGCGGTAATAATGCTTTGCGCGATCTGCGGTACTTTCTGCGTGATCTGCACGATACCCGCCACCATGCCGGAAGCTATGTTCTTGTCGAAGTCCTGTCCGGCTTGATTGAAACGTTGAGCTTGCGCCGTCAGTCCGGTAATAACCCGCTCGACGATCGCGTTCACCGCTCCGGACAAGCCTTCAATGTTCGCAATAATGCCGTTGTTCACGGCGTTTACTGCTTCCGCCGCCGTCAGCGCGCCCGCTCCGCCCATTGCGGCGGTCATATCGCCTTCAACGCCGCCCATGTTGTCGGTGAAGCCTACGCCCACGCCGTCCGCCATGTTGCCGCCGATTTCAGCGAATACCGTTGACGGGGAATGAATGCCGAAGAAGTCCTTGATACCCGAAACAAGGGACGAAGCCCAGCCGGATACCTTTTCCCACAACCACGAAGCCGCGCCGCTGATACCTTCCCACAAGCCGTGAAGAAGGTTTGCGCCAGCGTTTATCATTTCGCCGCCCAGCGACGCGAACGCTTGCACAATGCCGGAAATAATCTGCGGAACTGCCTTCACGATTTCAACTATGATCGTCGGCAAATTCTGAATGAGCGCCACGAAAAGCTGAACGCCCGCCATAATTATTTGGTCGATGTTGCCGATCAGCGCGTTTACAATGCCGCTTATGATTTGCGGGATCGCTTGAACGATCGTCGTTATAATCTGCGGTAATGCCTGTATGAGCGCGACAAGAAGATCAATGCCCGCTTGAATGATAAGCGGTATGTTCTCCGTAAGCGCCGTGATAATGCCTTCAATGATCTGCGGGATCGCTTCAACAATCGTTGTGATGATCTCCGGAAGGGCGGTAATTAACGCCGTCAGAAGGTCGATACCCGCTTGAATGATCTGCGGGATTGCGGAAAGCAAACCGTCGATCAAGCTGGTTATCAACTGCGGAAGCGCCGCAACAAGAACGGGGATCGCGTTTATAATGCCTTCCGCCAGCCCTGTTACAAGCTGTAAAGCCGCGTCGATCAGCAACGGGATATTGTCGATCAGAACTTGCACGATGTCCGTTACAAGCTGAACCAGCGAAGGAACAAGCGTCGGCAACGATTGAGCTATGCCCGTAGCGATATTCGCGATCATCTTCACCGCGAATTCAAGGAAGGTCGGTAACATTTCCGTTAGCTTTTCGATCGCGAACGTAACCATACCCAGCAAGCCGTCTGTGAAGTCCTCCGCCGCGCTCTCTGCACCGGAAAGCGCACCCGTCAAGCCTTTTCCGATAAGCTCGACGAACGGCGTTATTTCCTGCAAAAGCTCCGCCGCAAGCTGTTTCAGCTTTGTAATGATCGGTTCAGCAATCGCGCCCAGCGCCGCCATAGCGCTGTTCAGATTTGCTGTTGCCTTCTGCGCGTCGATAATGTCGCCGTTTACCTCTCTATACTTGTCCGCCGCTTCGGAATAAAGCCCGTTCAACGTGGACGTTATAAGGGCTTGCCGCTCCTGCTCCGATGTGCAAGCGTCAAGGCTGGCTTGAAAATCATCTTCGGAAACGCCCGCCCAATTCAGCGCGTCGGCAAGATTGCCCGTGATTGATCCCGTCTTTGCCGTTTCGTTCGCGGCTTCGGTCAAGCCTTCAATCGGCAAGCTGTCGCCGAATGTCGCGTAAACGCCCGTGCAAATGTTTGTCCAGTCCGAAAGCTCTTTTTCGTTCGTAGTCAGCTTCGCAAGGTGTGCGGCGGCTTCCGTTGCCTGTCCGTCGTCGCCAAGAACGCCGTACAACTCCGTATAGGTGTTTTTCGCGTCCTCTGCCGAATGTCCCGCCGTCGTGAAGCTGGTTTCAAGTTTACCCATGTTTTCGCGGGCTTCGCGTGTTTCTTCGGCAAGCCCGAAGAATGCCGCACCCGCCGCCGCAATCGCCGCACCCATAGCCGCGCAAGCTGCGCCGATCGCCTTTCCTGCTTTGCCGACGGTTTCGCCGACGCTCTCCCAATCCACCTTTGAGCTTTTCAGCTTTTTAGAAGTGTCGTCGATTTCCTTTTGAATTTTCACCATGTCGGCTTTGGTGTTGTTCAGATTTGTTTGCATTTTCTGATATGCGGGATTTGTCGGTTCGATACCGTTATCGCGCATTTTCTTCAATGCCTTTTCCGCCGCTTCTGCTTTCTTCGCCTGTTCGTCGAACTGCTTTTGTAATAGCTTCTGTTTTGCGGTCAGCGCTTCCACGCTGTCTGCGTTGTCGGCGAATTCCGCCGTCGTCAGCTTCATTTCCGATCCGATTTCGCGAAGGGAAGAATTTATGTTAGTGCAAGCGGCGCGATACTCTTTTTCGCCTGTAAGGTCGATTGATGTTTTGATCTGCTCTTCTTTCGCCATTTATATCCCTCCCAGCACGTCGTCAATATCAACTTCTTTCGGAACGGGCTTGAAACGATCCGGATTGAATTCACGATGAATTTTGAAAAGCGTCAAAATTTTATACGGTGTCATGCGCCATACTTCGGCTTCGCTCCAGCGAAGAAGCGTTACGCCGATATAAAGAAGGCGGGCAAGGTCGATTATTCCTTGCCCGCTGTTGCGTTTTTTTCGATGTCCTCTTCGTCGTCCTCTTCCTCTTCGTCCCGTTCGGGCGGTTCTGGCGTTCCGTTGTTGCCCATAGAAAAGGATTTGAAGATCGCCGCTTTCACGTCGGCGAAATTGCCCGTATGAATGAGCTTGCCCACCTGTTTTTCGGTAAGTGGTTCTTCGTCGTCCGCCGCGCCCTCATTCAAAAGCACGGTCAGAAGCCAGCGAAGATTTTTAATGCTGTCCTTGCCGGAAAGCACGGTATCAAGGCGATCGAAGCCGCCGAATTTGTCTTGCATTTCGTCGATCGCGTTCAGACTGAAAAGAAGGTGTCTTTCCTTGTCCAGCATGATCGGGAAACGTCCGTCTTTAATTGCGCTCATAGCAGAATAAGGCGGGAAGCCTTTTCAGACTTCCCGCCGTTCCTCCTTTCGATATTCGATTAACCGCCCGCGTTGTTAGGCTCACGAACGGAAGTGAACCAAGCCGTCGCCACGCTGTTCGTAGGCTCTGCGACGTGTTCAGCCTTCCACAATCCGTCGGAACGCTTGATAAACTGTCCGACGATCTCCGGCGTAGTAAATTCGATACTGTCGCCCTTCGTGGTGTAGTTTTCATCGGGGATCGCGAATTTGACCTTGTAAAGCCAAATGTACTTGTACGTTCCGCCCGCCTTCTTCGCGCGGAAGCCGATTGCGGTATAGGGCGCTTCGTCGCTGTCAGAACCGTAAACAACCTTGTCCGTGTCCTGCTTCTGTCCAAGCAGGGCGGCAAGATCAGCCGGAAGAAGATCGTTCACGTTCAGCGTGATTTCTCCGGATACGAATTCTTTTACAACTTCGTCCGCGCCGTCGTCGGCGTAAAGGATCGCTTCGGCGACTTCAACGGAAAGCTCCGCCGAAATAGCTTTCGCCATACGCACGGGCGTTCCGTATTCCTCCGCGCCGGACGTGCCGATCGTGATGGGTGCGCGGTAAAGATCGCGCAAACCGATTGTTGCCATGTGTCATACCTCCATATACTTGATTTCAACGGGAACGTGGTAATATCCCGTGTCCTGTTCATATGTTTCCGCGTCTATCGTGATCGCGTAGAACCCCGCCGCCTTCAATGCTGTTTTCAAGCGTTGAAGAATGTCGATGTAATCCGTTTTTGAATAGACGTGTACTTGATATGTGAATTCCTGCGCGCCCTCTTCATCGTCTGAAAAGAACGTGTCGCGCCCCACGACAAGCTGATAGACGATAAAGCAAGCCGCCTTCCCGCCGTATTTAAGGCGTTCGACGGGAACGCCCAGCTTTTCAAGCTCCGCTTTTAACAAGCTGTCAACGTTCTTCATTTTGCTTTTCCTCCCATACGCGGCGCATTTCCGAAACAACGTCGTCCGCCGCCTTTTCATTCGCCGCCGTGAACCACGGGCGCGCGGGCATATTTGAACGCCCGTAATTAAGGACGAAGCCTTTTTCCGCGTTGCGTACTCCGTGCTTGTCCTTTCCGTTCGGATAGATTTCAACTCGTTTTCCGCCGTCAATCTCTTTCACGGCGGATACTTTGATGGACGCAAGAAGCGCCCCCGTGCTTCGTCTGCTGTTGAACCTTGTCTTGATCTCTTCTTGCTGTGCCTTCTGCATTACTGCGCCACCCGCTTTGAGCATTTCCGGCACGGCTTCTTCAACGATCGCGTCTTGCCGAAGCATTGCTTCTTGTACGTCGTCCAGCCCGACAACGTTAAACTTCGCCATTGTTGCCGCCCCCTTCCGCTTCCGGAAGATTAACCAGCGTCAACTCTGTAAATTCTCCGTTCCCGTGCGTGTACGTCCGAAGGACGCGATACCGTTTCCCGCTCGAAACGGGATATTCCACGATCTGCTGTTCCTCATACTCAAAGGAATGCACGTCGAATTTTAATTCCGTCGTATAGCCCGCCTGTTGCGCCTTGTAGAACTCCGAAAAGCCCACGGATTTCTTGTCAGCGAAAACCGTTGTCGCGGTTTCTGTGCGGGCGACGGGGAAGCCGTGTTCGTTCGTGCGCTTCGAAGGTTCAGACAAGGCAACCAATGTTATTTGTTCGCCCCATCTCATTTATTTGCCCTCGCTTTCTTCGGTGTAATCAGCGGTCAGCGACAAGGCGCACTTCAAATAATCGTATGCGTTGCGGTAACGCTCCGCGTCGTCATTGAAGCCGAATTCCGCCTTTGCATAAAGCACAACCGCCCGATCAAGAAGGGGATCGCCCAGCGTTTTACTGGACGATCCCGCTTCCGCCGGAATGTTGATACCGACAAGGCGAAGATCAGCGATCGCCGCGTTTATGAGATCGGAAACTTCGCCGTCAAGCGCCGTCCCGCTCAACCGCAACGCCAGCTTTACCTTGTCAAGCATTTGTCAGCCCTCCCGCTTTAGGCGGTCGCCTTGACCAGCTTCACGATGGCTTCGCCGATAGCGGGCGCGCAATCGAAGATCGCGATACCGCTATATTTGTAGCTGTTCGTGTCGATGTCGTAGGCGCTCTTCACGCCGATATTTTCGGCAAGGTTCGCGCAAACCTTCTTGAAGTCGCCCAAGAAGGCTTCGTGATCCGCGACGTAATCGGACAGAAGAACGGGATAGCCGTACACGAAGTACGCGTTGTTCTGAACGGTTACAATGTGGTTCTTGCTGTTGTCCTGCAACGGCATAAAGTCTGTGAACAAGGTTTTCTTGTTCATAACGAACTTGCCGTTACGGTCATAGCCGGAAGGCAGAAGCCCGATCAACGTCTGCACGTTTGCGGCGGTAAGCGCGCCCGTCTTTGCAACGGTAACGCTGTTGGACGCGCCCCAAGTGTTCGCGTTTTCAATGCCCTTCGGCTGGGAAGAACCCGTGCCGTTGATAAGCAAATCTTCGACTTTGCGGGCGATAGCTTCCGCCAGCATATTGACGATCCAGCTTTCAAACGCGGTAATGCTCATAGTCATTACAGTATCGGAAATCTGAACCAGCTTGACGATCTCATAACCGGAAAGGGAAACGGTGGTCAGCGTGTCAGCGGCGGCGGTAATGCTTGCGTTCTCGGTGTGGATCGCGGCGGCGTTGTTCGTGCCTTCGATCGCGAACTTTACAGCGCCCTTGACGTGCAGAAGGGTAACTTCATTCAGCATAGGCGCAAGCGTCTTTACCTTGCTGATAATCTCGTTCGCGGTCTGCGTCGGGATAACCTCTGCGCCCGCGCCGCTTGCGTTGCTGAATGCGCGCTTCTCCGCGTCGTTCAGCGGAAGGCGGCGAATGTTTTTCAGCCACGCGGAACGATATTCGGGCGTACCGAAGGGATCATCGGGCGCGGCGTTGTCTTCGCCGTTGTTCTGCTGGAAGGAACGGGAAACAATGCCCGCGCCCTTCGCGATATTGTCAAGAATGCCGTTGCGCTTCTCGGCGGCGGCAATCAGTCCGGCGCGCTCTTCGGTAAGCTGTGTGGTTTCCTGCTCCAGCGCGTCAATCTCTGCGGCGGTCATAGCGTCGCCGCGCTGTTCGATCTCCTGCTTGATAGCCGCAAGGCGGGCTTCGATTTCTTTAATTCTCATTGTGTTAAACCTCCGTCATTAGTTTGATTTTCAAAAGTTTCTTCCGGCGTTCCAGCCGCTCCTGCTGTTCCCTTTCGATCACTCCGTCGAAATAGGATCGTGCCGAAATATCGGTATCGGCGTTCGCCGGAATGGATACCGCCGAAACGTCGTAAACCTTCGCAATTTTCAAGATCGTGCGTGTGCGTGTGTCGCGGTCGTAGCTATCTTCCGATACGCGGAAAGCCCACGACATTTTCGTAACAAGTCCGTTCTTGATTTCCTCGAACATATCTTGTGCCGCGCGCGATTTCGACAAGTCCGCGAACGTGAAAAGCCCGTTATCGTTAGCTTCAACGCCCAGCGTCCCGTTGGAAAGGCGGGCAAGCACCTTTCCTTCGTGGTTATACTGCATGATTACGTCGGACATATCCGCACCCGCAAGGGCGTTCCGGTCGATCCGTTCGTAATATTTGTTCCCGTCCCACTCATACAGCAAATAGGGCTTGTCGAACGTTGTTGCGTAGCCCTCCACGTAGAAATCCGTATCAATTCGCTTCTCCGCCGCCGTCGGGATCAATAGCGGCTGGATCATTGTTCGGTACTCCCGATCCGTCTTTTTTGGCATTTGGTGTAACCTCCTTTCCCAATTCTGAAACTTCCGCGTATTCCTTGCGGATATAATATTTCTCGCCGCCCTCAACGTGCGCCATGTTCCAAACGTCCATAACGCCGTTGCGGTTCAGCAAGCCGCGGTCAAATAACTGTGTGCTGATATTCAGCTTCGTTTGATTGCTTGCGTATTGTAAGCGGTTCGCGGTAAACGTGATCGCGTTCCCGAAGGACAATTCCCGCGCCGTGTACGTCATATTCGACATAACAAGCGAAAGCTGGATCGCGAAAGGTTCGATCTTGCCTTCGTAATACGCGTTCCATTCGTCCTCCGTGTATTTGTTTTGCAGAATGCCCGCATTCGTGCCGAAGTAGTTAAACACGTTTTCGTTGATCTGCGCCATCTGCGCGGCGTTGACCGTGAACGGCTTGCTTTCGATCGGCTTCACGTCAGCAAACTTCGCGTCGTAGATCACCATTCCCGATTGATTTTCCGCCGAAAGGTTATCCGCCGTGAAGCGCTTGCGCTCCTTCGTGATGTCCTCCGGCTTCAACATATTTGCAACCTTCGCCAAGAAGCGAATAGAAGCCGAATTTTTAACGCCGTTGATAATGCCTTGATTTTGTGTATGGATCAACTGCATTGTAGGGCGAAGCGCGGCGTTACTCTCTCCGAAGAAATCGTCGGTATACTGAAACTGCGTCATTACGCCGACGCGTTCAAATTCGATCGCGGCTTTCTGCCCGCTCCCGAACGTATAACGCAAAAACGGCGCGCCGTTGTACTCGACAACTTCGCACCGTTGAGGAAGCAGGGGATAATACCCGATCAGCCCGCCGAATTCATCTTCGATCGGAACAATAAAGCAAGTATTATTCACCGAAAGGATCGTCGCGATCCTGTAAATGAACTTCGATGTATCCATGAACGGATTAGGCTTGAACTGTAACGTCCGTTCAAGGTTCTTTTGCGCCGTTCCGCTGATCTCCGGTTTCAGCTTTGAAGCGAAGGACGCGAACGAATGTATCGCCGCGCGCGTAAGCTCCATTTCGTAAATACTTTCCGGCGCGTTGCTGAAAACGGGTGTGTACCCGTTTAGCATTTTGAAATAGCCTTCCGCCTTCAAGTCGGCTTTCGGCTTCCGGAAGATAGTTTCAAAAACTCCCATGTTTTTATCACCCCGCATTTTTGAGCATTTCGCCGATTTCGTTATAATATTTCTGTCGCACGGTCAGCGCGTCGATCACGGAAACGAAGCCGTCAATTCGCGCCCGCTGTTCGATCTTCACGGGACGGAACTTCCGCGTTTCCATGTTGTGCTTCAATGCGACGTTGAGGAAGTGCGCCTTCAACAAGTTATTGTCGGCAATCTTGAAATTGCCGTCCTTGATAACGCCTTCAAACTCACGGATCACGGGCGCAAGGTTTTCACCCTGCCATACGTCGTCCGTCTGCCAGCCCGCGTTCTTCAAGTCGTCGATCAGATATTGCGCGGAATAGCGGTCGTACCCGATCTTCAAGATATATATTCCGTACTGATCCCGAAGCATAGAAAACCATTCGTAAACGTCGCGATAATCGACGTGGTTTTCGCCGGATAGCTTGACGATCCCTTGCTTTACGAAGATGTCATACGGTACGCCGTCGATCGCTTGCGCCGTTTCAAGGCGGTTCGCGGGCATAAAGAATTGTGCGAAGGCATATAGAACGCCGTCCCGCTCGATCACGACGGAAGCGGCGGTCAAGTCTGTTGTTTGCGAAAGGTCTATGCCGCCCACGGCGTAGCTGTCCTTGAAATCCTCCAGCTTCGCGTGAATTCCTGCGCCGTCAACGACGACGTAATCAAGCCACGCGACGGAAGAATTCTGCTTGATATTGCAATACTTCGTAAGGAATTCAGCCCGCTTCGACATACTCATTTCGGCGACGGCGATTTCCTCTTTGAAGAAGTCCGGCGAAACGGAAACGCCCATATTCGGATTTGCTTTTTTAAGCTCTTCAAGGTCGTTCCATTTCTCCACGTCGTCGATCATGTAAAGCAGGGGAAGAAGGCGGCGTTCCTTGCTTCCTCCCTTCAAAAACGCGGTCGATCTCTTCATCAATTCGTCGAAGATACCGTCGTTTTCGTAACCCGCCGTTGAGATTGAAAGGATCATCGGCTGGCGGCGCGCGCCAAGCGCGGATTTCATAACTTCGTACTGCTTCAAGCCGCCGTCGCCGCGCCACGACGCGACTTCATCGTTCACGACTAAATGCGGATTGAAGCCGTCGGATTTCTTCGCGTTGAACGCAAGCGGCTTGATCGCGGTATTGCTTTCTTCGATGTAAATATCGGAACGGCGCTTCTTCGATAGGTCGGAAAGCTCCGGTTCTTTTTTAATCATCTGATAGAAGTTATCGTAAACGATGTTTGCTTGCTCCAGCTTCGGTGCAAGGCAATATATTTTCGCGCCGTATTCGCCGTCAAGATACGCCATATAAGCAATGACGGCGGACGCAAAAAGCGTTTTGCCGTTCTTGCGCCCGATCACAATAAACACTTCACGAAAGACGCGCGTTCCGTCCTCTTCGACGATCCCGAACATAACGGAAACGGCGGCTTTCTGCCACAACTCCAGCTTCAAAAGGTCTGTGCGCCCTTCGCAATGATGGCAAAAGTTTTCGATGAACCGAATTGCCTTGTTTGCCTTCTTCGCGTTGAAGGTGAAAAGCCCTTCTTGAAGCCCCTTCACGATGTATTCATACAGAAGGCGAACCCACTTGCCGACGGTTATATTTCCGGAAGAAATGCCGTCGTAATACTCGTAAATGTAATTTGAAAAGGGCATTTTTATTCGTCCCGTAACGCCTGTAAACGGCTTTCCTTTTTCTTCTCCGGCGGTACAAGATCGCAAAGCTGTTTGATAATTGCGGCGTGATTTTTTGTCATGGCGATATGTGTTTTCACCGCGTCGCTTTGCTTCGTCCCGCTCTGATTTGCGCCGTTTTGGTATTCGACGGTGTAGCCCTCTTCGTTGATGATCTCTTGCAATTCTTCAAGGGATACCGCCATGAACGCCGCGTTCTTGATAAGGCTTTCGACGGTCTGCAACTTGTTTTTATCCAAGTCTTTGAAAATGCGCTTCAATCGGGAAAACTCCCGCTTGATCTTTTCTTCTTCCTTGCGAATGAGTAGCGAGTAGTCTACCACTTCATTTTGCAGCTGCTCCTTTGGCAGCACATTGAATTCCAGGGTCTCCAAAGATTTTTCTATGGCAGCAATCACCGCAGCGTTGGCCTTGCGTATGGATAGGTAGTGGGATACCTTGCACTTGCCCCGGGCGTAGTTGTGGCATTGCACGGCGGGGTCCCTGGCGGCAATATAGGTCAGCGTGGCACCGCATGTGTCGCAGCGTAAAAGGCCTTTCAGCATGAACGCAACCGGCTGCTCCTTGCGCTGCCATTTGCCATACCGTCTTTTCTGTTCCATGATCTTCTCCTGTACTTGATCGAATGTGTCTTGATCTATGATCGGCTGGTGCTTGCCGTCCACATACATAACCTTGCTGTTATCGCCCTTGTACCGGTCTCTGGAGGCTCTGCCGTCTGTGCTCCAGCGGATTTTACCAGCATACACCGGGTTCATCAGTATGTACTCCACAAAGCGGTTGTCCGGTGGGTTGCCTCGGTAGGTCTTTACGCCCATGGCGTTCAGCTCCATGGCAATCTTGCGGTAGCCTTTGCCGGACAGAAAAGCATTAAAGATGTACCGCACGGTGGGTGCGTCCTCGTTGGGTGTGAACACTTTGTTTTGGAGGTCGTAGCCAAAGGCACCTGTCTCTTATACACATCTCCGAGCCCACG
>ENA-OXYB01000181-OXYB01000181.1-human-gut-metagenome-genome-assembly--contig:-NODE-181-length-22511-cov-16.487531_pt1 | contig 22511 bp, 25 predicted proteins | sample MGYA00244941_ERZ652754 | MGnify/ENA primary metagenome ERZ652754 (study PRJEB26926, sample SAMN06164654) | human gut metagenome | biome: ENVO:00009003; feature: ENVO:2100002; material: ENVO:00002003... | reverse complement strand
ATAAAATTTTCAAAGTTCTTTCATTTTAGCCTTGACTTTTTATTTGCAGGCTGTGATTTTCCTTTGCATTGCGGTGCTTCAAATCTCGCACCATCCTGTTCCAACCTGCCTCCTGCTGCTTGGTTGCTGCGGGGTTGCGACAGGATATGTAATCTCTGTTATTTCTGCTCATCTGTATCCTCCCTGCTTAGTATCATGGCGATGCCTTCCATCACAAACATTGCACACGGAAGTGCTATGCCGTTGCCCCACATCTTATATTTGGATGAGTCGCTCTCTGGGTCTTTCAGCCACTTGCGGATCTGGTTGTCTGTCTTTTCCTTTTTGCTCTCGCCCATGGCTTCCATCTGTGCTCGGAACACCTCTCGCCAGTGATCGATATCTTCCTGCGTTGGTTCTGGTATCCCCAGTTCCTCTGCCCAGTTATCCGGGAAGCCTTGCAGTCTGCAACACTCCAACGGTGTGAGTCTGCGGATGATGTACTCCCAGAGAATGAGGTCGGTGCTATCCTTATAATCCCTGCGCTTCAGACAGGAGGCTTTCTCCGATTCCTCGTATTCCCCGATTGCCTGTTGTGCGAAGCAGGCTACTCCGTGTCTGTCTGCGGCCGTGAGCGTGTTTGCAGGTGCTCCCGGCTCTCCGATGCCAAGTCCATTGGCAGAGCCGTCATTGTTTCTGGTGTCTCCACCGCCCTTGTATCGGGTTGCCTTGTCTGCTATCGGGATTGGATCGAATAAGGTCTGCGTATTGTGTGTACTGAGCGTTGCACTCTTATCTGTCTGCATCAATGCTCCCTTACCTCCTCCCTCGCATCCGCTTCTGATCTGCAATGTGATTGGCTGAGGATGAGTGGCACATTGCCCCCCCCCAGTGCCCATGCGACTGGTCAGCGTTGGTACGTTACCGTCCTCTGCTATCGTCACTCTGCTGTCCTGCGGGTGGTTTTCCAATACGATGGGTACATTGTTACCGCCGGTCCCCATCTTCGTTGTGAGCGTGGGCGATACCTCACTTCTGTCTGCTACTCTGCGCCTGTCACTGATGTCATAGCACTCGACATCATCTGTGCCTGCCTTATGAGTGCCTGTCTTAATATCTCCGGCAGTTCTTTGCCACGCTTCTCGGCTCTCCGCAAAATTCCCAGACAAGCCTTCTCGCTCAAATAATATTTTTGGTGCGGTGTTTCCTCCAAAATCTGCGACAAGGTAGATTCTCTTTCTTCTTTGGGGAACTCCCCAGTATTGGGCATCAAGCACTCGCCAAGCGAGGGAGTAAGTGTCACCCATGATGCATCCGGCTGTGCTCCATTTTGCTTTCGGAGGGAGAGGAACATTGGCTGCTTCGTCTGCGATGCTGATTGTTTCTTGGAGGACTGCCTGGAAGTCTTTGCCTTTGTTACTGGTAAATGCTCCGGGGACGTTCTCCCAGACCATGTATCTTGGTCTAATCTGCTTTCCTGTTCTGCCTGCTGCTCTGTCACTTTCTCTCATCTCCTTTATGATCCGTATCTGCTCACGGAACAGATTGCTTCGTGAACCGTCCAGACCCTCACGCTTTCCGGCTATGCTCATGTCCTGGCATGGAGAGCCGCCTGCGATGATGGTCACTGGTTCTAAGTCTGCGCCGTTTAATTTATTGATGTCTCCGAGGTGTTTCATCTCCGGGAAGTTCTTTGTGGTTACCAGTATCGGGAACGGCTCTATCTCGCTTGCCCATATCGGTCTGATTCCGAATATCGATCCTGCCAGTTCGAAGCCACCACTCCCGGAAAACAAAGACCCCATTGTTATTTCCTGCTTCATCTGTCCCACCCCAGTTTCTTTCCGCACCAGTGGCAGTGCGTGTGGTTTCGAGAGGTTCTCTTTCCGCAGGCAGGGCACTGATAGAAGTCCATGCCCCTCTTGATTACGGGCTGTTCTTTTTCATATTTTTCTATCATTTCCCGGTTATGTTTTGCCATTGCTTCGTAGTCCGCTATAATGTCTGCTGCTTCCTGCAGCACATCCATTCCGTCTGCACTCATCTGTTCGCATCCATCTCTGCAGTCATTCAGTTGCTTGATAATGTTTTTATAATCTCTGCTCACCTTACTCATTGCTCTGCACCTCCTCTTTCGGAGGCTCTACCAGTCCGAATGTCATGAGTGCCATGTTGTATCCTCGCACCTGGTGCGTGAATGGCGATACTTTGACTGGTGGTGGGATGAGTGGCTCTGGTTTCGGGTTCATGCGTTCCCGGTCGACTGCTGCCATTACTTCGTTCAGCTTCTTTCGTTCTGCTTCGATGGACGGTGGCAAGTTTACCAGTCCTGCCAGTCTGTTCAGCAGTTCAATGTCAGCCGGTCCGCTTAGCGTCTGCGTCTGCCTGCTCCACTTCATCTTTCCCCAACTCTTTATGATTGTGAACTGGACATTGTCTGCTTCTCTTATGAGTATCTGTCCGTCCTTCATTGCCATTTTCATTGTTGGTTACTTCCTTCCTGTTAGTCCGTGTTTTCTTCGTATTCGTCTCTGGATATTACTCTTACCTTTTCAATCGGGACGTGGCAGAACTGCGCCATGCCTTCCTTCTGGCTCTCTGCGTATTTCGTGAAATCAGCCTTCTGCAATCCGCTGAGTGAAATATCCACAATCGTTGCTGCGTATCCGACTGTGCCCTCTCCACCATATATCTCTGCGTCCTTTACCTCGAAGTAAATTCCGAGCGACATTGTTATATTGTCCATGCTTGCTTCCCCTTCCTGCGACCGTTCATCTATTCTTCCGTGTAGAATGTGTGGTTGCCATGTGTGAATAATTTTTTTAGTGTGGTGTTGTGCCATGTGGCTTCGTCCGTGGTTTTCTCGAAGTAGGTCGCTCCGTGGCTTTCATCCCAGTGCTCTATCTGCACCATTTCCAGTGCCTTGTAGCAGTCTGCGTCCGGTTCTACCCTGTCGTATCTGCCGTTCTCGTATGCTGTGAACTGCTTGTCCTCTGTGATCACTCCCTCGATACTGTCCGGGAAGTCATCGCTCCATACTCGGTTCAGCACTACCAGTATGACCAGTGCCTTGCCCTCGGTGTCCTCGCCCTCTGCTTCTGCCATGGCTATTTTCGCTAATCTGTAGGAGTCATCTGCATCCCAGTCAAGACTGCCGATTGCTGTGGTCGTTGTCGGTACTGGTGTCTCAGTGCTCTGGAGGATTGCGTTGTAGTAGGATTGTTCCTCTGCCTGCTCTGCTGCTCTGTATGCGTCACGCTCTTTGCACATCTGCTCATATTCTTCCTGCGTCAGCCATGTGTCCGAGCCTTCCACCTGCACCATGCCTATGTGGTTTTCCTCTATGTACTCACTCCAGTCCGGCATCGGTTCGTTCGCCCATGCGATAAACAATCCGACAAACATTCCCGCTCCCACTAATACCGCTACTGCATCCCCTGCTATGCGCTTCAGCTTTCTTTTCAGAATTCGCTTCTGTCTCCTACTGAGTTTCAAATCGTCATGCACCTCCTGCTTACTTCTCGACTGCTTCCAGTCTCTTTTCCTTCCTGTTGTAGAGGATCATCTCTTTCTCATCCTCTGAATGGAGCATATAGTCATCCGGGTTCATTCCCTTCTTGACCAGTATCTCTTTCTGATTCCTTGTCAGTTTCTTTGGCTGTTTCATATGCTCTCTCCTTTATACTTACTTGACTTTTACCAGTACCTCATTATGCTCTCTAGGCTTCTTGGGTCTGGCATGGAACAGGTTCTCCAAGGCTTTGAAGAGTAACTGTTCCGTTCATGCTCCCTGAGTATTCTTTGGGGTAGCTGTACTAGTCGCCTGCAGTGCGGTCTTTTTCATTCCCCGCTACCGAGTATTAAATCGCACCCACGCATCCATGCTCTCGGTATTCTCTCTCTGCGTGTTTCTCATCTGCCTCCGAACCGTTGTTGTTTTACTTGGGTCTGCGTTCCCTACCCCAATTACGACAGCCATTCATGCAGGCTCATGTCCTGCTGCCGGAGCGATTTACTGCAGCGGCTCGCTCCTACCTATCGTTTTTTATCCTGGTCGATGCTTGCCAGTGTGTTTCTTCGGTATTCAGTTTTTAGGTATGATGCATACGCATCGTTCTGTTTTCTTGGTATCTGTTGCCTGCACCGGGCAGGTGTAGTTGATCTTGCCATTATCAGTGCTGCTTCGGAGCATTCCGCTTTCGTACAGGTGCTTCCTTGCGTATCTGGCACTCACTCCCTTTGTGCTGCAGAAGTGATTAAACTCTGGAACTCTGATGCGGTATTCTCCGTCCTCCAGTTCCTTGCCCTTGGTCAGTTCTGTCACAAAGGCATCTGTGTCAATCAGTGCGGCCTGCTTGTCCAGTGCTCTCCATTCTGCCAGTTCATCAAGTCCGTTGATGTCAACCTGTGCCTTGCTGAACACATCCAGTATCATGGGGATTCTTTCATCCGGGGCCGCTGCCAGTATTTTTGCTATCTGTATGGCAGTCTTGATATCCAATTCTTCCATTCCACTTGCTCCTCTCTGTTAGATGGAATGCTGTGCGACCTCTGCCTTGTACGGTTCTCCACCCCTGGCGAGTTCACGGTACATGGTAGCCGAGTGGACACCGATTGCCATCGCCATCTCGTCTACTGTTTTGCCCTGTGCGTTCAGTGCTTCGATTTTCTTTCTGTCCTCGAATCCGATGCGCTTATACGCTTTTCTCGGTCGCTTATTGGTTGCCATTGCTCTCCACCTCCTCTGTTTTTAGGCAAAAAAATAAATGCGCCAGAGTGATTATTCACTCTAACGCATTTATCAATTTCTTATAAAAATTAAAAATGCGAAGTGAGTTATATCACTCATTTCGCATTTATCTTATTACTTCACGACTTTTTGAAGGGAGTTTGAATGAAGTCCTGAAGCAGGTTTTAATAGAAATCCAGTCCTTTTCCGGTATCATTTATTTTCATAAAAATACAGCTGCTTTATAATGTATGTATTGGTAATTGCAGAAATTTTAATGCAGCTCTTGCTGCAATCTCCGTCGGGTCAACTATATTTTCTCTGATTCCTGCCAAGGAAAAAGCAATTGGTAATTCAGTACATCCCAGAATCACACTTTGCGCACCCTGTTTAATCAAGGATTTTAAAATATCGTCAAGTCCGTACTTTTCTACATCCTTTTTTCCAGCTTTAATACACTGATAGATTACTGCCATAATTTTCTGTTGCTGCTCTGCATCCGGATAAATCGTTTTGATTCCCTGTGCCCGAAGCTCTTTCTCATAAACCCCACTCTTTATCACGCCATCCGTAGCCAATACGGCTGCACATGATATATTCTGCTCTTTTAAAGCTTTTACTGTCTCGCGGGGCATATGCAATATCGGGATATCAGTAAATATTTTTAACCGGTCATAAAAAAAATGTGCTGTGTTACAAGGTATCATCAATAAATCTGCTCCCATATTTTGCAGACTTACTGCACTTTTTACCATCTCTGGTATAGGATCCTCTCCATTTTCAAGAATAGCTTTCGTTCTATCCGGAATATTCGTGTTACAATCAACACAAACATGCACATAGTTCTGATCGCAGTCTGCATCTGACACTTCAAAAATCTTTTTCATTAAATCGCAGGTAGCCATCGGTCCCATGCCACCAATAATACCTATTGTTTTTTTCAATTCCGTTCCTTCTTCCTCAGGTCATGTGTCAAAGCTCAGAAAGCCCGGAAATCATTATCATTTCCAGGCTTTCCTTGTAATGTACTTCAAATTTTCCATCAAAATCTGACATGCTGTATGTTTACATCATTTTTTAAGTTTTTTAATACTCTACCTTCCACATATAGCGTCGTGTTGTCAGTGGATGCTGTCTCTCCTCAGCCAAAGCCTTATTATAAACCGGATATACATTTGTGAATAAGGAATGGTTAAAATAGTCTACGACTGATGCATCAATTGTAGACAGCCCTAAATCCTTTGCATCAATTACTTCAATCCGTTTTGCATAAGTCTTCAAAAACTTCAATGCACGTTCATCCAACGGTCGATTGGTTCCCTCAGAAACCTGAAGCACAAATGGTACTTCTTTATCTGTAATTTCGAAAGGTCCATGGAAAAATTCCCCACTGTGAATACTGGAAGAATGAATCCACTGCATTTCCATAAAAATACATATACTTTGCATATATGCTGCACCATAACCCGCTCCGCTTGCCATAGTATAAATAATTTTATCATCTTTATATTCCTTGGCAAACAGTTCAGCCCGTTTTTCCACATGCTTACATGCATGTTTCACAATACCATCAATACGTCCAACACCATCCATAAATTCTTCATAATGCTCATACCCTTCTGTCTGATTCAACAGTTCCACTGCCACCAGAAGTGCACAGATAATTTTTTCACCAGCAATATCCTTATTATCCCCAAAAGTATAATTGATAATATAATCACCAAATGGGGTAATCTCTGATTCCTCTTTCCATGTCAGAATAATTACAGCTGCACCTTTTTCCTTTGCCAGCTTCGCTGCATTAATTGTTTCCGGTGTATTTCCCTTATGGCACGATAAACACACGATTACATTTTTTCCCAAATCCTTCGGAGTACTATATACAAATTCATTACTATTAATTAGTGCTGACTTAATATTTGCACATTCTCTTTCCATAAATGTTTTCGCTGGATAAAGTGCTCCATTAGAGCCACCACATCCCACAAAATATAATGCTTTAATACCGCCTTCTTCTTTTCTGCTTTCTAAAATTTCTGTAATTACATTCTTGATTTCTGTTGGCTTCATTGATAATCCTCCCATAAATATTTTTAATACATTGTTGTTATATTATTCTGCAAGCATCGGTCTCGCTAATTTCTGAATATATGAAATTTCTTCCTGGCTCAGTTTACAATACTCACTATTATCCATACTACATCCGGCATCCTGCACATACATCATTTTGGTATCCTTTTCTACAATAGTAAAAAACCAACGCTCTTTCGGTACATTGTATAAAGTTCCTTTCTCCACCGGAGTTAATTCAATATTAAACTTTCCATCTATTCTGTCCGCTGTAATAATAATACATTTTCCAGAAATCAAAATGAATTGTTCATCTGTCGTATGATGTATCTCTAAATGCTCTAACCCATCAATGTCATTATTCGGTTTCCAATTTTTAATACAAACAACCCATTTTTCATTCCGATATGCACATTCTATTCCTTCTCCATCATATCTGTAACTTGTCGGCTTTATATCCATATACTGTTCCTCCTTAAACCCTTTTAATTATTTCTATTATCAATTATTCTTCCTGCAATTGGCGTTCCATACCCAAACGCTCCTTCGACACCGCAAATCTTTGAAGCGAATTCTGCTCCAGCCTGCATGGCTTTCTTTAAAAGTTCTTTAACATTCCCATCATCTTTACTTTCTTCTTTAAAAAATTCCGGTTCTTTATGCCGTAAAATATATGTCAAAAATGTCGCGAAATAAGAGTCTCCTGCACCCATAGTATCCATAATGCTTTCTGCCTTTACAGCTTTTTCATACATCATTTCACCATGGTATAAAATGTATGAGCCAGCTTCTCCTATTGTTCCCAGAACAAATGGGACTCCAAGCTCTTTTACTTTATTCATTTCCCTTTCGCGTTCTTTATCACTTAAATGTGCACAGGAAAGCATCGCCACTTTAATATGCGGACAAATTTTTTCAGATATTCGTCTGTCCATCGATTTGAAAAATCAAATGCAACCGGAAGACCCAAAGAAGCAATTTCTTCTATGTCATCATCTATATAGGCATTCAGATTTGTATAAATCAGATCAAACTTTCTTATATATGAAAAATCTTCCTGCGTAAAATCATAAGGATACTCTTTTGCCACACCTCCATGATTGGATCCGATAAATACGCGATCTCCCTGATTCAGTGTCACACATGCAAATCCATTTTCACCTTCATAATTCCTGCTATGTGAAAAGTCTACATTCATATTTTTCAGTGCTGCCTGAATGCATTCTGCTACTTCATCATTTCCAAATTTACCTAAAAATGCACTTTCTGCATTATTCATATGCGCATATGCACATGTGTTAACACACTGACCTCCTGGATACATTTTCCCCCTGGAAAGATATTTGTCACAAACTGCATCTCCAATTGCAATTATTCTAGGCTGTCTCATTTTTATTTCTTTCTCCTTTCTTTCAATTTTTCTTTCACCCAGACTCCCTCACCTCTTCTTTTTGCAACAAGCAATTATTTTTCCAGATTCGCTCTTTCATTTTTTCAGATAGCCATTATTAATATTTATGTATATCTGGCAATCCATCATGAGGTGGCAGTTCCCACAGCCTGTCAGAATAACACAGGCTGTGTGCTGTTACTGTTTTCTTTATTTTGCCACCACCGGTTTTTATCAGAAAACAAAATATCCGATTCCTGTTGCTACTAATACCGATACAATTGTACATACAAGTCCCGGCCGCATATAGCTGTGATTAAATATGAATTTTCCAATCTTCGTAGTACCTGCCGTGTCAAAAGCAAGACCTGCTATACACTGGCTGGAATCCGGGATAAAGTAGTTGGATGAGCATGCCATCCATCCACCTACGATAATATAAGCCGGCAGTTTCAATGCAATTGCAATCGGAATCATAATCATTGTCGTAGACGCTTGTGAACTCGTCAGTGCACCTACCAGAAATACTGCAATAATATAAATCCAAGGATATTTATTTGTTAATGCTGACAAATTTTCTGTAATGAAGTCTGTCTGTGCTCCAACAAAGGTATTTACCAGCCAGCAAAGTCCCGATGCAAGAATAACAGCAAAGAATCCAGTCTTTAACAACGGTACTTCTAAAATATCGTTACTATCAATTTTACTTACAATAACAATAATTGCGGCAGCTACATACATAATAATCTGGATTAAAGATGTCATTGCTAACTGTGTACCATCGCTAAATGTTGGACGGAGTGCCGGGAAAATACCGCATATTGCAATTACTACCATAGAAACCAGGAAGATAGCAACAGAAATCTTTGCTTTTTTGGTTACCTGTTTTTCTCCTTCTACTTTCTTTTTAAAATCTTTTACCAGTCCATCTGCAACTCTCTGCTGATATTCAGGATCATCCTCTAACTCCAGGCCTTTCTTGTATACAGACAATGCTGCAACCAATACTCCTATCAGTGCTGCCGGAATTGCTACCAGCATAATTGTTGCCAGATTTACTTTTTCAAAAATAGTCATATAACCCACAATAGCTACTGTTGCAGCTGTTATTGGTGATCCGGTATTTGCCTGCTGGGATGAAATAATACTAACAGAAATCGGGCGCTCAGGCCGAATTCCATTTTCCAATGCTATTTCATTAATAACCGGAAGTAACGAATATACAATATGTCCGGTTCCACAACAGAATGTAAATAAATACGCTACAAAAGGTGCTACCAAAGTAATGTTTTTCGGATTTTTCCGTAATATTTTTTCTGCAAGCTGTACCATAAAATTCAATCCGCCAGTCGCCTGCATCGTACAGGCTGCGGTAATTACTGCCAACATAATCAGTATAACAGTAATCGGTGGATCTGATGGAGTCACTCTAAAGATATATACGAAAATCAACATTCCGATGCCGCCAGCCATTGCTAGGAAACTTCCACCTTTTCTGGTTCCCCACACAATAATCAGCATTAAAACAATAAATTCAATCCAAAACATGGACATCTACCTCCTCTTTTTTATTTATTCCAAAGCATGTGCACTACTTTAAAACCAAAATGTATTAATTTGTTTTTATTTGTATTGTTTTATTTTGTATCTATTTGTATTATATAGATTCCATACATTTGTGTCAATAAAGAAATACATTTTCGACATTATGCACAATTTTTTGTTTCACTTTTTGTACATCAATATCAATTTAATTGTGCATAACAAAACCCGCCAGGAGCACTGGCGGGCATACAATTAAATACTTTTTATTCTTTTGTTTTCTCTTTCTTTCACTCAAGCAGTTAAATGTATGAAGAAATAACATAATCCGCCTGACTTACATCCTGATTCTCACCAGCTCCTGTATACGCAACTACCTCTATATTTGCAGCCTTTGCTGCCTGTATACCAATAAACGAGTCTTCTATTGCAATACATTCTTCCGGCTTTGCTTCTAAATATTGCATTGCCTTTCTATAACATTCCGGATCCGGTTTTCTATTCCGGCACATGTCTCCGCATACCACCACATCGAACAAACCCAGCATTTTCATCCGGTTCAATGCTACTACAATCAGCCGTGTAGAGGTCGAAGAAACCACTGCCAGCTTTTTCCCCTGTTTTTTCAAGCCGGCAATAAACTCCAGTAATCCCTCCATCGGCTTAATGCAGCCATTTTCATATGTATTTCCTATTTCTTTTCTTTTTTGCAAAAGCTGTTCCATTGTTATTTTCTCCGGCGAGCGTTCCAGTAGTCCCAGCAGAATATGGGAATCATGTGAGCCAATTAGTCTATCCCTGTCTTTTTGTGTCAGTTCCACTCCAAACTCTTTTAATGCCAGGCCCAGATAATTACCATTACTCTCTTCTGTATCTGCTATAACTCCATCAAAGTCAAACAATACATATTTTTTTTCACAGAATTTTTTCATTAATATTCTACCTTCCACATATAGCGGCGGGTTGTTAACGGATGTTCACGCTTTACTGCCAGTGCGTGGTTGTAAATCGGATATACATTATTAAACAGTGCATGGTTAAAGTAATCTACTACTGATGCATCAATTGTGGATAAGCCAAGCTCTTTCGCATCAAGAACCTCAATACGTTTTGCATATTTTTTCAGGAATGTAAGTGCTCTCTCATCCAGTTCACGGGTTGAGCCTTCTGATATCTGAATCATAAACGGACGGTTTGCATCTGTAACTTCAAATGGACCATGGAAAAATTCACCGGTATGAATACTGCTTGAATCAAGCCACTGCATCTCCATAAATATACAGATGCTCTCCATATAGGCAGCTCCATATGCTGCACCACTTCCCATTGTATAAATCACTGAATCATTCTGATACTCTTCTGCAAATGCCTCTGCTCTGGCAGCCACATGTGTACGTGCATTTCTGATGATATTGCTAATCATGCCTAAAGCTTCATAGAATTTATCATAATTAGCATATCCCTCCGTCTGTGCAACCAATTCCACTGCCACAAGCAATGCACACTGCGTCTTTTCTCCTGCATAATCAATATCCCCTGCAAGATGATCAGGGCTTGCATCAAATGTATAATGGATAATGTAATCTCCAAATTCTATAATTTCTGATTCCTCCAGCCATGTCAGAATAATAACCGCTGCTCCTTTTTCTTTTCCTAATTTGGCAGCCTTAATCGTTTCCGGTGTATTTCCCTTGTGACAGGCAAGACAAATAATAGAATTTTCTCCAAAGTCCTTTGGTGTGCTATGCACAAACTCATTACTGTTTATCCAGGCTGATCTCAAAACCTGTGATTCTCTCTCCATAAATGTTTTTGCCGGATAAAGTGCACCAAGTGATCCTCCGCATCCCACAAAATAAATATTTTTAATTCCACCGATGTCTTTTTTTTCTTCTAAAATTTCTTTCACAATGTTTTTAATGTCTTTACTTACGTATCCCATTTTTTCTCTCCTTTTTGTAATGTATTTATTTGTTCTATGCACTTACTATAATACAATATAATACATTCTGTCAATATATATCATACAATACAGGAAAATATATACATTTTTGCAACTTTGTTTTATAATATTTGTGAAAGTTATATTAGGAGAGAGGTATTTATATGGAACTGAACAACACCATTGCCACACCACTGTACAAACAATTGGAGGAAAAAATACGAAAAGAAATTGACGCCGGAGAACGGGCGGCCGGCAGTCGTCTGCCTACAGAAAATGAATTAAGTGAATCATACCATGTGAGCAGAGTTACTGTCCGAAAAGCATTAGCCGTTTTATCTGAATCCGGATATTTAGAAAGGAAATCAGGAAAAGGGACTTTTGTAGCGGAAAAAAAATTGCAGCGTAATATTACAGAAGTCATAAGTTTTTCTGATATGTGCCGGATGAAAAACGCAATACCCGGAGCTAAGACCATAAAAATTGCATTGGAAGATCCTTCTGAACGGGATTTAACTGAAATGTCACTACACGAAGGGGATAAAATACTCGTAGTGGAAAGAATCCGTTATATGGATAATGTCCCTGTCATCTTAGAGTTCAATAAATTTCCTGAATCCTTTTCTTTTTTATTTGGAGAAGATTTAAACGACTCATCTTTGTATGAAATACTAAGAAAACACAATATCATTCTGGATCATTCACGTAAAACACTTGATATTGTTTTCGCTAATGCCCAAGAGGCTAAGTCTTTAAACATCAGTAAGGGGTATCCTCTGCTCCGGATATCAAGTACCATCCACGACGTTGACAACACTATCACGAATCTTTGCAAACAGCTATGTATCGGTGATAAGTTCCAGTTTATTATTTAGTTCCAATTTACACCATTTCCAATGCGGCTCATCTAATAACAAATGCGATAAAGTTCCTTATTACAATTAACTTTATCGCATTTGTTATATCCTTAGAGAAGTCATTATTTCCCATTGTGCTACTATATTTTCTAAGGTTAAAAAGCTCCGGTTTCTGCCACCTGAAAATGCCGGAACAGAAAGGACAATTTCTTATGCATTTATCGAAAAATAAACTGGCGGTCTTTTTTCCGGGCATCGGTTATCACTGTGACAAACCACTGCTCTATTACAGCCGAAAGCTTGCTGCCGAAGCAGGTTATGAAACCGCTCTTACACTGGACTATTCCCTTGCCGGCAGCGATATCACTGGAAATATCCGGGGTAATAGGGAGAAAATGCAGCAGTCTTTTTCTTATCTTTATGAACAGGCTGTAAAACAGCTTTCTTCCGTAAACTGGCAGGATTATGATGAAATTATATTTATCTCAAAGAGCATCGGAACGGTTATTGCCTCTGCCTATGCAAGGAAGGAAAATATTTCCTGCCGCCAGATTCTCTATACCCCTTTACGGGAAACCTATGATTTCCACCCGCAGAATGCCATTGCTTTTCTCGGCACTTCCGATCCCTGGAGCGATATTGAAAAAGTGACTGGCATCAGCAGAGGGCAAAAGATTCCTCTTTTCCTCTATCCGGATGCCAATCACTCTTTAGAAACAAAGGATACACTTGATAATATCAAAACGCTTCGCAATGTCATGGAGGAAACGAAGCGGTTTCTTACTTCATAAATACTTTGTTGCAGCAAGTACCGGTTTATTCTTTTTGAATCAGGATTTTGCCATCCTGAACCTCAATCCGCACTTTATTGGAATCGATACCGGCTTCTTCTAACATTTCTTCTGTCAGCTGCAGCCGGTGGGCTTTATCTAAAACGGAATATTCTTCATGGGTAAATTCTGCTGCACTTGCAAGACGCTGCAGTTCTTCTAAAGATACTTTCCGAATCTTTTCGGTACTGATTTTGCCATCGGAAATCAGCACTGTCCGCTCCACTTTATCCGCCAATGCCATATCATGGGTCACGATGATTATTGTAATTTTAAATTCTTCATTCAGTTTGTGGAACAGCTCAAATATCTGATTTGCAGTCTTTGTATCTACTGCACCGGTGGGTTCATCCGCCAGAAGAATCGACGGCTGATTGGAAAGGGCAACCGCAATAGCAATCCGCTGCTGTTCGCCGCCGGATAACTGGGACGGAAACTTATCCGCATGGGCTTCCATACCGACTGCCTTTAATAAATCTCTGGCACGCTTCCGCTTCTCCCGGGCGGATGTTCCCGGATGAAACTGCATGGGTGCTTCAATATTTTCCAGCGCCGTAAGATAAGAGAAAAGATTTCTTGCACTCTTCTGCCAGACGAATCCCACTTTGTCCCGGCGGTATAAAACCAGTTCTTTTTCCGTATAAGAGGATAAATCCTTTCCATCCACCATAAGGATTCCTGCTGTGGGTGATTCCAGTCCTCCGATGATATTAAGCAACGTCGACTTTCCACTGCCGGATTTGCCGATAATTGCCATCATTTCCCCATCTTCTATCGTAAGGTCCAGTCCTTCCAGTGCCATGACCTTATGCTGTTCCATCTCATATATCTTTACCAGGCTGTCACACTGAATCATTTTACCAGCCTCCCATCCTTTAATTCATAGACGAAATCACCAAGTTCCATCAGATTCGGGTCATGGGTGGTCATGACTACGGTGATATGCTCCTGCTCTACCAGTTCGCGGAAAAGCTTCATGACTGCAAGCCCTGATGCCGTATCCAGTGCACCGGTTGGTTCGTCTGCAAAAATCACCTGTGGTCTGTGGGCAACTGCCCGGGCAATTGCCACCCGCTGCTGTTCACCGCCGGATAGTTGATAAGGCATATGATAAATCCGTTCTTTCAGTCCGACCCGTTCTAAGATTTCTATTACACGCTTCTTCTGTTCTCCCCTATTTTTCTGCTCTTCCTTATCCTTCTTCCGTTTCTCTTTATCACCGGATAACCGCAGGGCAAATTCCACATTTTCATAGGCATTCATCACAGGAATCAATGCCACAGACTGAAAAACAAATCCCATCCGGTAACGCCGCAAGTCCTCCCGCTCCCTGTCTTTTAAATGTTCCAAATCTTTTCCGAAAAATTCCACTTTTCCTTCCGTCGGTACATCAAGAGCACTTAAAAGATTAAGAAGGGTTGTCTTGCCAGAGCCGGAACGTCCCTTTAAAATAGTAAGACTGTTGCTTGGTATCTCCATGGAAACGCCGTCCAAAGCCCGGACGATGCTGCCATCTCCCGACGAAAAATATCTTTTTATATTTTCTGTGCGTATTGCTATCGTCTGTTCCATCAGCTGTCCTCCCCTAACCGAAGTGCCTTTGCAATTTTCATGCTCCGCAGTATTTTCCGGATAATCAGATAACAGAATAACATCACTGCCAGAAGTACCGCTAAAAGCTTCAAAAGGTCTGTAGGATAAATGTATATTTCTATGGCAAGATTATGCTTTTGCGGCAGATAGACCACCATCAAAAGCCGTACGAAGAAAAAGGTTGCCAGTGCTCCGATTCCGCCACCGGCAAGCAGTGGCCCGGCGGAAGTAAATAGCTGTTCCGTCAAAAGCAGCTTTCGAATCTCTCCCATGCGCATTCCCATTGCCCGGTAGACTCCCAGCAGCAGTTCCCGTTTTTTCAGTGTCATAATCCAATAGAGTAAAAATCCTACCGAACATACCACCAAAGATAAAATAAAGCTTAATGTAAACATTCCATTTGTCACCTGAACCATAGCTGAATTCCGGTTGTCGGCAAGCTGCTCCTGCAATAAGGTAAGCTGTTTTGGCTGAATGTCGGCTGCCGCAAGACTGTCCGTAAGCGCTGCCTCTTTCACGCCCTCTGAAAGCTTCATCCACACCTGATAAGGAGTCTGACCAAAGGCACTGATTACCGTGGCATAATTTGCCACCAGAAGATACTGCTCCTGTTCCGTAAGATTGCCTTCTTCATCTTTCACATAAGTATACCTTTCATAACCCGGAAAGCAGTCTAAGATGGCACAGACCTTTGCCTTGCTGCTGCCCATTTTATCTTCGCCGATTTCCGCCGGAAGATACCTTGTATAACTTAAGACATCGCCTGTTTTTAATTTTAATTTATCTGCCAGATTCGAAGAAATTATTACCCCATCCGGCTCCTCTGCCAGTGCATTCAGTGCATAAAACCAGTGTTCTTTGTTGACACCATCTTTAAGCCGTGCAGTCTCCCCGAATTCTTTTGTGTGGATTGCCATAAGTTTTCCACCGGAAACAGTACCGTTTCCTGCTGTAATATCTGTCTTTTCATCGTTCAGGACTCTGGTGGCATTTTCGCAGACATTTTCTTCGATTAAGGTTTCATATCTTCCAAAATCCGGCTCTATATAATTCCAGTTGGTGTCCTGTCCTTCCAGCTTGGAAATCTGCAGCCGGAAGTTTTCTTCCACCACTGCATCTGCTCCGGTGACATATGCAATCTGCTCTTCCATATTCTGATTCATGGTTCGCGCCATATTGGCTTCAAATATTCCACTGGCTACTGTCATAATCAAAAATACTGCCAGAAATCCCATTTTGTACCAAGTCCGCTTCAACTGTAAAAATGCCGCATATTCTGCCGGGCGGAATCGTTTCTTAAAGATTTTATCTACCGCCAGTATGAGATTATAAAAGAGACGTATAAACAATAATCCTGCTGCCAGTATAAACACCGATGTATTCAAAAGGATTACCGGGTCCATTCCCTTTCCGGCAATCATTTCCATTGCAAGACTCTCCTTCTGCCGGTTGTAGTTATAAAGCAGATACCCGGATAAAAGTAATAGCAAAATATCCAGATAACATTTTTTCCAGAATGGATTTTTCACAACACCGTTTTTTGCCATATGTTCATTTACAATGGTGTATTTTGTCCGCCGCAGCGCCGGTATGGTCAGAAACAGAATTACAATAGCCGCCGCCACCAGAGCATAGAGAATCATTCCCCCATTTAAGGTATACATGCTTACATCTTTTCCGGTAAATTTTAAAAAACCGTCGGTGGAAGCTGCTCCTTTGCACATTCCATATCCCAGCAAAAGTCCAAGCACTGCGCCTATCAATGCCAGAAAGGATGCCTGCAGAAGATAAATCATTCCCACCTGCAATTTGGTTGCGCCCCGGCTCCGGAGTACTGCAATCTCCCCTTCTTCCAGAGAAAGTATCTGGGAGGATACCATATAGATAAATAACAGCAGCAGTACAATGCATGGCAGTTCCAATGCCCACAACATCTGCTGTATGGTTCGCTGTTTTGTGAAAAAGGACGCCAGAGTATCTGCCATATTATCCTGATACTTTGTATCCGATGACCGGAACTGCTGCATATAATCTGCATATTCTGCCGCATGCTTTGCATCTATCTGCCGGTAATCTAACATCAGATTTTCTTCGTAACTGATTTCATCCTGTCCAAAGGAATCTATCATGGCATCAAAAGTATTCTCTGATACAAACAGTGTATTTCCAAAATCACTGAGCGTGTGATACCAGTAACTGTCATTGATATTCTTTTCTTTTATGATGCCTGTCACCTTAAAATCCACTTCATAAACTTCTGCTTCACCCTGGATTTTCATATGAAGCACTTCTCCTGTCACCAGTCCATAGGCATCCATCGTCTCTTCACTGACAAGGCAGGGATAGCAGCCGTTTGTTTCCGTCTGATTTTCACTGTCTAAACCCTCTCCGTATGTAATATCTGTGTTCTTCGATAATTCCGGCAGATATCCAACGGTAAAATATTCATTGGTTCCGCCCAGGCTGGTATCTGCTTTTCCACCGGAAAGGCTTAAATACTGCTCGGATGCCACTGTATCCACTGCCACATATTCTGTCCATTTTTTCTCATATGCCTGCAGTTTCTTTAACACTTTTTCCGCAGAATCATAATCCTTTGTGGAATAGCTGCCACTGCGGTTCATAACCGCCGGAAATGTTTCCTGTTCCTTGGCATAAGTCTCAAATCCGGTTCTTAGCACCTGATTTCCAGCACCGCGTTCAAACATCGGATGGCAGACGAACAATGCGACAAACAGTGCAATTCCCATGAGCAGGCACAAATTCAGTCCTTTTTTATTCTTTATCTTGCAAAAGACAAAATGTAACATTCCAACTCCTCCTACTCTCTTGCCAGTACATCGCCAGCCTCTACTCCGGTCAGGACTACTTTTCCATTTCCGGTAAGCGTATCATCCAGTAAAACATACTGTTTCACCAGATGGTCCCCTTCTATCTTCCACACAAAATATGACACTTTATCCGGATGCATTGCATCCTTCTCTTCATAAATCATTCCTGCCGGAAGCACTATAACATCCTCCATGGAAATATAAGGGAAGTCCACGCTTTCTCCATTTCCCATATCATCTACGATTTCATCATTCATCCGTACATAAAATGCCGGTGTATCATACCCGGAGGTTGTCTGAAAGGTATAATGAGCACCATTTTCATCGATATAAAGACAGCCCTCATCCAGATTATTGCTGCCTGCTGCAAATCCCACACAGGTTCCGGTGTAAGTCGTATCCCCGGATGTAATACTTACCGGTTCTCCCACCTCTGCAATATCATCCGTATACACCGTTACGGACTTACTGCTCACCATCTGCACCAGAAGTAAGTCTGATGCTTCTCCTTTCATCTTAAGAATTTCATCTCCGGCTTCCACCGTGTCTCCTTCCCAGACAGTTATTTTCGAAACCTGTCCATCTTCATCTGCATAAACGGACAATTTTCCGGTTCCGTCATTTCCGCGGCTTAACGTATCATAAGCTGCCTGCAGTTGTTGCAGCGTATAGCTATGGTCTGCTTCTGCAACTTCTTTTTGAAGGATTATGATCTGCCGGTCATAGTCACTGGCAGAATCTGTGGCATTCTGTAATTCTATAAGCTGTGCATCATAGTCTGCCTGCTGTTTCTGACAAGTAGTATTCTCTGTCTCAATGGCATTGGCGGCTTCTGTAATGGCTGCCTTTCCTTCCCCGGTATCGATAATATAAAGAAGGTCTCCCTTTTTCACTTCCGCATCCTTTTCTACCGCAATTTCTACAATCACTCCTTCTTTTTCTGTAAGATAAACCCTCGCATTCTTATCTGCCCTGCTATATTTTAATCCGTGATTTTCCACCTGAAAATCTGACCGTTCCACCATATACTCGGTATAATCCGAAGGCATCCGCTCCATTGTCTCATAATAGACCGCTTCCCCTTCCTCTAATCCCTCTACGATCTGGGTATTATGGTCGTCTGATACACCTGTTGTTACTTTACGTTTTTCCCTTGTATCATCTCCGGTTCCTACATAGACATAATTTTCTCCATCTTCCTGATAAAGAGAATTGTTTCCCACCAGCAGGACATGCTCCGCTTTTTTCTCTTCAAAATATATGGGATATAACTCTCCCGCCTTAAGCCCTACGCCCTCCGGCTTTTCTATCAAAACATTGGGATAATCATTATTTATCTTTGCAAGCACCAGCTCGTCAGTGCTGTATTCCCGCTCAGTAACCGGCACTCTTTCACCAGATTGCAGCATATATTTTTCAGGAACATCTTTATATTTATAATTCTGTACCGTTACATCCTTAAGTTTTATTTCAAGATCTTCTGTATCTGCCACAACAACGACATTTTCTCCTGTACCGGCATTCCGGCTTACGGTCAGGCTCTTGGTATAAACCACTTCACCACTGTGGTTTGCTTTCAATGTTCCATCTGCAATCAGGTCATCCAATGCCGCAATTTCCTCGTTCAGTTTCTGCACCCGGTACTCATGAAGCTTCGTATCATAACGGCTGTTTTCCTGCAGGACGGCAATCTGGGATGTGATATTTTCTGTCTCATTTTCCTGCTGCAGCTGGTTGATTTTCTGATTCAATTCATATACGGTATTTTCATGTGACAGCTCCTGCTGCTTTGCTTCCCGGAACGCACTCGCCTCGTCTACATCTGCATATGCCAGCACATCACCTTTTTCTACGGTATCGCCCGGTTCTACCAGAATCCTTGTTACCGTGACATTCGCTTTATATGCCTGTCCGTATTCCTTTGGTACAGCTGTTCCAAGCAGCACGTTGGTGGTTCCGATATCTCCATAGGTCACCTGCTGATAAGAAGCATTACTTGCCGCCGGCTCTTCTAAGTCCGGTATTGTTTCTGTTTTCTTACTACCACAGCCACCAATTAACATTACAAAAAACAGGCCTGTCAGAACTACTGGAATCACGCTTTGTGCATTTCCTGCGTAACTTTTTTTCTTTCTCACAGAGTCACCTTCTCTCCACCGGAAAGTCCGGATGTAACAACCCAATGATTCCCTACTTTTTCTCCAACCGTTACCGGCACCGCCTCACGATATCCACTATCATCCAGAAGATAGACAAAGTATCCCTCTTCACCTTCCTTTACGGCAGAGGCTTTCACATAAATGACATTTTCCAGCGTGGGCTTCGTAATCACAAGACTCAGCACGTCTGCCTCTGAAAGTGATGTCATATCCGATACCGGTGAAAATATGATTTTATTTTCTTCCACACCGGCAACCTTTAATTCATAGGGCAGTGCATCCAGTGTAGCGGTATAAGTATCTCCCATGTTAAATTCATAGCCTTCCGGCAGGTCTGCTTCATAGTTACCGGTTCCACACACTTCAGTAATCAGATTATTGCCCGGCACAAAACCTCCTTTTTGCAGATAAGTGTCCATGGCTGTAATGGTTCCGGCTTCTTTGGCTGTAATCTGATAGCGGGACAGCTTTTCTTCTGCCTCTTCCACATAAAGCTCTGCCACTTCAATATCCCGCTTTAAATTTGCAATATCTTCGTTATAATTTAAGGATGCATCACAGTTCATGAGGTTTACATAATGTTCTACCAGAAGCTGTTTATCCGCAATCTCATCCTGATACTGTGTCATTTTTTCTTCCAGACTGTCTGAACGGAAGGATACCAGCAGCTCTCCCTTTTCCACTTTATCACCTACTGCCACATATACTTTATCCAATTTTAATTCCGTATTTGTCGCACCATAAGTAATCTTTTCCAAACCCTCTGCTTTTAATTTCAAGGTGATTTCCGGCGTCAGATTTCCTTTTTTCACTTCCGTGGTATCATAAGCCAGCTTCTCATATGGTGTCCGGTCAGTTGACACAAGCTCTGGCTCTGCTTTTTTGCATCCTGCCAGCAAACTGCCTGCTGCCAGACAAAAAAACAGTTTCCATTTTCCAGTTTTTTTCTTTCTAGCTGCCATAGGCACACCTTACATTTCATCCAAAGGATGAATCAGTGTACCATCCATGGCATTGACAAATACCGGATGCCGGTTCATATCATTTCCGGATGCCATATAAAGACACCACGCCGGCACATAACTGTAACAGCCTGCCTTCTGGTCATCTTTGATACGTGCATAGCCAAGCTTTAACTTATTAAAACTCTTGAATTCATCCAGTTGATAATCGTCTCCATTTTTTATAATCTCATCTTTGATTATATTTTGAATCGTTGATAACGGCAGCAGTTCCACTTCTTTTGAAATCTTTGTAATGCTTACCGGATACTGCATAAATACTTCTGTAATTCCATTATCCGTAACCGCAAATCGTATCTCATCCTCTAATTCAAAATTAACATCACTGTTTTCCAGCGTAACCCAGGAAATATCAAAATTGATATAATTCAAAGACTTACTGAATGCCAGCTCATTGACACCGGTTCCATAACCAAAGAGGTAGCCCCAGTCGATGACCTCCGCATAATCGGTATACTGTTCTCCATCCACTTCTATCTCATTTGCGCCATCCCAGGAATAATCCTGCTGCCCGTAAAGCACCTGATTATCACGTCCTGTTTCTTTTAAGAACTGCTCCACCAACTGCTTTGCATCTTCTCTGGAAATACTGCATTCATTTTCCGATTCCGTTTTGTCGATAGATGCAGTTACCGTATCATTCCCATATACAGTATCATAATCCTTTAGAGACTGTGGACCATAATACTGATTCACATAAATGTCAGTCTTGTTTTTCACTAATGGCGATGCCACAATGTAGGCAATTGCATTTCCGTTTGTTTCTTTTACTTCAAATCGCACATTACATAAAAGGTCTCCGCAATACCCTGCATATTCATTGCAGCTGTCATAATCCTCTGCTGCAGTATAGGTATCTTTTGCAGTCTCTAATGCTTTTTCGTATTGTTTTTTCTGTTCTTCGGCTTCTTCCTTCCAGTCATTCAGCATTTCCTTATGTCTTTCTACATCCTGATGATGTGCATTTTTCTCCAAATCATCGATTTGAGACTGGGCAGCAACAATCGTTCCGTCCATGCTGTCAATGGCAGCCTGTAATTCCTCTTTTGTCAGATGTTCAAAATCATGGTAATAAATTTCAGAATCTTTAAAATATGCTTTTAAGAATTTCTTCTTATAATCGACATCTATCTTTAATTCTTCTGCCGCTACTACAGACATGGTATCTGCTTTTGGCACATCAACAGATGCATTGATTCTTACCTTCACATCCCCGTCAGAGGTTGTCACCGTAAAGCTGTCATCCCAGTTGTCTGCTTCCCGGAATTCATCCAGTATACCAACCACCCCTTTGGTTTCCTGTTCTGTTTCCATCTCATAATCTACTTTTTTCTCACCGCATCCGGCAAGAAGTACCATCGCCATACCTGCGGGAATCATTTTTCGTAAGATTGAATGTTTCATGCTGTCCCCTCCGTTTTCCATCTTTTATTTTCTATTTACTTTTCCATTTTCCTCGTTTCTGGTGTTACTTTAACATGAAGATGTAAACTTTTTGTATCTTATCATTACAACTATGAGAAACACGCTCCGCGAGTTTCTCAAGTTATCGCGGCAGTCGCCAAGG
>ENA-OXYB01000162-OXYB01000162.1-human-gut-metagenome-genome-assembly--contig:-NODE-162-length-23870-cov-12.673063_pt1 | contig 23870 bp, 23 predicted proteins | sample MGYA00244941_ERZ652754 | MGnify/ENA primary metagenome ERZ652754 (study PRJEB26926, sample SAMN06164654) | human gut metagenome | biome: ENVO:00009003; feature: ENVO:2100002; material: ENVO:00002003... | reverse complement strand
GCAGTTGAATATGGATATGAATTTGCGCCGGTTGCCGGAATCATAAACTTATTTGCCAGAATGCCTAGACCTCCTTACGGGTTTGTGAAAGTATCTGTAGCAGACGGACAACCGGGCAGCCGGTCAAAGCAACGGAAAGACAGCTTACAAACAAGCAAAACATGTATTTTAGAACTGTGGTATTTTAAGACAAAGCAACACTCTTTAACTCTTCAAAAATTTCCATATCATATTTCTTTTCTCAAATATCGGCAAAATTTGTAAAATGATTGCATCGTACATTGATGTACGGTGTAAAATAACAGTGTAATTGTAACACAGCATTGAGAGTGTGAAAAGTGAAAAAAGAAAGAAAAAAAGTAATTTAAGAAGGGAAGGATGTACATGAAACAAAAGAAGAAAAGTTTATTTTCCTTGTTACTTGCGTTGATGATGATGGCAGGTCTTATGCAGGGGATGACAGTTGAGACAAAGGCAGCTACAAATTCGGTTCAGGCAGGACCATTTACGTTGTCAAGGGATTCGGGGACGCTTGTAGAAGGAGTCGATTATACCTATGTAAAATATGGATCTGGAAATAGAAATTCGCTTACCATTCTGACGGATGACATTACGATTGCAATGGATGAAAATGCAGAACCTACATCAGATATTATTGAGCTGGGAGAATTTAATAACCCCCCACTTGACAGTTTTTCTAAGGTAACATTTTCAAATTTAAAAATGAAATCTTATTATAATAATATATACAGTAATGTAGACCATATTCATATTACATTGGTTGGAAGCAATGAACTGGTCAGCATAAAAAGAGACTCTGAAACTTATGGTAGTTTTGCAATTTTTGGACATGGAAGTGTAAGCATTGAGAATAGTCCAAACGGTTCTCTTTATGCAACTGCAGATGGACTCGGCTGGGGTGCCATTTCTGTATCAGAAGGATATGGAAAAAGTGATGCATGCATTACAGTTGGAGATGCCATGTCAATGAAAAGTTCTACAGCTATGATGGCAGATATTTCAGAATTGACAGATACGCCACAAGTTTGGAGAGATTATATTGGAGTAGGTCAAAATTATATGGATGTTAAATCTGCCAAAACACTCCTGATTGGTATGTGGAAGCACAGTCACACATGGAGTTATGCAGTGGATGAAGGCAAAGATGGAAGCCGGATTCTTGCTACCTGCAGTGGATTGGGAGATTGCAATGAGAAAGATGCATCTTTATGGTTATCCTTATCAGCTGAGAATACAGACTATGATGGAACAGCAAAAGCTGCCAATATAACAACATCCGAAGACTGGAAGAGACTTAATCTTCCGGTTCCGGAAATCGTATATTATCTGAGTGGAACAGACACAAAGACCAACAGTGACAACAGTGGAGCAGAAGCCGTTGGAGGTGCACCAAAGTTACCGGGCAGTTATAAGGCACAGATTACAGTTGGAACAGATACGAAAGCAACAAAAGAATTTACAATTACATGCAAGCATGGTGAATGGGTGGAAACAGTATCAGATTCCTATCTGAAAACAGCAGCAACCTGTACGACACCGGCAGTTTACTACAAATCCTGCAAGCTGTGTGGGGCAAAGGGAACGGAAACCTTTACCAGTGGAAATCCATTAGGACATGACTTTAGCAACAATGCAGAAGTCTGCAGACGGGAAGGTTGTAATGAGAAGAACCCGGATTATAAACCGGCAGCACCGGTCATTATTGAAGGTGCCGGTGGAGAATGGACAAAGGAAAGTGGTGCAACGCTTCGTTTCCGCAGTGACGCAGGTATCAGCAGTTTTGTTCGTGTAGAAGTGGATGGCACCGTAGTAGATGCGAAAAACTATACGGTAACAGAAGGCTCTACCATTGTCACCTTTACTGCAGAATACTTAGAAAGCCTTGCTACCGGAAAGCATACGGTTGCGATTGTGTCTTCTATCAGTGGGGAAGAAAAGAAAGCAACCGCCGAATTTACCGTTGCGAAGAAAGCTGATACAACAAATGGAAGTAATAATGCAACTGCAGACCAGACCACAGCACAGAAAACAAAAGTATTGAAAACAGGTGATGAATCACCGGTTGGATATCTGCTTGCACTCTTGGCATTATGCGGAGCGGCAGTAGTATTCACAGGGAAAAAGGGTTATTTGAAATAGAATATAGATGAGATAAAAAAGCCATACATAAAAGCAAATCCTCTGCATACAATGTAAAAACAAGTATTGCAGGGGATTTTCTTTGAAAAGCTATATAGAAGAAAGAGCCGTAGAAATAGCCAAATACATTATAGATAACAATGCGACAGTGCGTCAGACCGCAAAGCAGTTTGGAATCAGTAAGAGTACGGTACATAAGGACGTAACAGAACGTTTATCCCAGGTGAATCCGACCCTGGCGCGGGAAGCAAGGAAAGTGCTGGATGTCAATAAGTCGGAGCGTCATATCCGTGGGGGACTGGCAACGAGAGAAAAATATCTTCATCAGCATGTGACGGGTTGATATGTTTGAAACAAAGAAAACGTAATATTGTGCCCGGCATTGGGAAAAATCAGTGCGGCGGCACAATCAAAAAGAAATGCCAGTATCAGCAGCGTAAGAAAAATGCGTTGTAGTGGTACTGGCATTTTTCTCCATAAATGAGATGCAATCCGTGCAAACATGCAGACCCAGAGCACACCGGCAATGCCAAATCCCAATGCAGAATAAAGACAGATATAACCGCCAAGCTGCAGTGGATAATCGTGATAATCCCAGTAACGCAGATGGAAAACTTGGGCGAGGAACCATCCGATAAAAAGTTCTACGAAAGAGCCGAGAAGCACCGCAAGAAAAAAGACTTTGACCGGATGCTTCTGAAAGCGTCTTAAAATAAGCAGCATCAGGACAGCCCCCACACCATAGACCGGAAGCCATGGACCATAGAGAAAGCCACGGTTACAGAAAACCCCATCCTGTACATAAAAAAGCAGCACTTCCCACAGGTATCCAAGGAATGCTCCCAGAAAGAAAAAGAAAATATATTGTGTGATGGATTTAATCAGATAATCTTTACGCATACAGGGAGTATTTCCATATAATAAAGAATTATGTGCTGCCCCAAATAACAACTCAGAATATCTTGCGAAAACAAAATAGGGCTTGTCTTTCCAGGGTGGCTCAACTATAATAAAATTTAGATGCTGGGCGAGTCTCAGCAAAAATTAGGAGGAAAAACGTCCATGGATAAGGAAAAAGTTATTGTCATTGATTTTGGCGGACAGTACAACCAGCTGGTTGCAAGACGTGTCCGTGAATGCAATGTATATTGTGAAATATATTCTTACCGCACGGATATCGAGACAATCAAAGCGATGAACCCGAAGGGAATTATCCTGACCGGAGGTCCAAATAGTTGTTATGAGGCAGATTCACCAACTTACAGCAAAGAGCTTTTTGAACTTGGTATCCCGGTTCTGGGACTTTGTTACGGCGCACAGCTCATGATGCATGTGTTGGGCGGTAAGGTAGAAAAAGCACCGGTTCGCGAATATGGTAAGACAGAAGTAATGGTAGATAAGAATTCACCATTATTCCAGAATGTAGAAGAAAAGACCATTTGCTGGATGAGCCATTTTGATTATATTTCAAAGACAGCACCTGGTTTTGAAATCGTAGCACATACTGCAGACTGCCCGGTGGCAGCCGCAGAAAACCGTGAAAAAAATCTCTATGCCATCCAGTTTCACCCGGAGGTACTCCATACCAAAGAGGGAACCAAGATGCTCCACAACTTCGTGCGTGGTGTCTGTGGCTGTGCCGGAACATGGAGAATGGATTCCTTTGTGGAAAATACCATCAAGGAAATCCGTGAAAAAGTTGGCAACGGAAGAGTGCTTCTGGCATTGTCCGGTGGAGTGGATTCTTCTGTGGCAGCAGGTCTTTTATCCAGAGCAATCGGAAAGCAGCTTACCTGCGTATTTGTTGACCATGGCCTTCTTCGTAAAGACGAGGGAGATGAAGTGGAAAATGTATTCGGACCGAACGGTCAGTTTGACTTAAACTTCATCCGTGTAAATGTCCAGGAGCGTTACTATAACAAGCTTGCCGGAGTAACAGAGCCGGAAGCAAAGCGTAAAATTATCGGCGAAGAATTCATCCGTGTGTTTGAAGAAGAAGCAAAGAAAATCGGAGCCGTTGATTTCCTGGCACAGGGAACCATTTATCCAGATGTGGTAGAAAGTGGTCTTGGCGGAGAATCCGCTGTCATCAAATCCCACCATAACGTAGGTGGTCTTCCGGAATATGTTGATTTCAAGGAAATCATCGAGCCATTGCGTAACCTCTTCAAAGATGAGGTTCGTAAAGCCGGTCTTGAGCTTGGAATTCCGGAGCATCTGGTATTCCGTCAGCCATTCCCGGGCCCGGGTCTTGGTATCCGAATCATCGGTGAAGTCAATGCTGAGAAAGTCCGCATCGTACAGGATGCCGATGCCATCTACCGGGAAGAAGTGGACAAGGCAGTAGCTGCTTACAAGAAAGAAAACGGCAAAGCTCCATCCTGGATGCCGAACCAGTATTTCGCAGCCCTGACCAATATGCGTTCCGTTGGAGTAATGGGCGACGAGAGAACCTACGACTACGCAGTTGCACTGCGCGCCGTAAATACCGTCGATTTCATGACCGCCGAAAGCGCAGAGATTCCATTTGCAGTACTGCAAACAGTAATGAGCCGAATCATCAACGAGGTACGCGGGGTAAACCGTGTATTCTATGATTTGACGAGTAAGCCACCTGGAACGATTGAGTTTGAGTAATGGATTTTGCCTCGCAAAGCTTGTATTTATGGGCTTTGTGGGGCTTTTTCTTTAGTTAATGGTGTGGTAATGGTGGCATTTTCAGCTATTCTTCTTGGAAAAACTTTATTTGGTATTCTAAATAAATATGCGGAGGTACTGCATGGATAAAGCATTACTTACCACAAAGGATGCAAACAGTCTTATTGGCTGTTCGCAGTCAACCTTGAGGAACTATGAGGCTGTAGGTCTTTTAGTCCCAACAGTAAAGGTTGGCAATCGGAGATATTACTCTGGCAATCAGGTTACTTATTTTATTCTTGACTGCTGTAGCGGTAGTATTGATGATAGAATTGAACAGTGGTACTTTTTATCAAGCTCTGAGGTTGGAAAAAGGTTTGCTATAAGCTATGAAGACTTAGAGGAACTTGACCAAAAAGGTGTATTAGTTCCTTGTAGGAGGTTGTCACTCAGCCATGGGATATTAGGATAATTGATGGAGAATAATATCTGTTTTGTCCGCTGTAATATGTTTACGAGGAATAAAATGATAAAGAGTAGCATTAAACAATAATTTGTTAAGATATTGAGGAAAAAGAATGGGTAAATATGATGAAGTAAATATAGAAAAAATAATGAATACTCCAAGAGCAAATACAGAATTATCACGATTTGTAAAAATATATGACGCAATGACAATGAAAAAAATTTCAGATATTTCAGGGAATTCTGCGTTGACAGAAATACAGAAAATGTTTAGTAGGTATGATGAAATACTTAAACCGTTACATATGGAATTGCTTGGTATGATTGGAGAATTAATAGAAGAACAAACAGCAGGGATAAAAAAATATGATTTATCAGGATTCAAAAGTTTTATAGAGGATGGGGGGAACAAATTAGAAGAGGATGCTTACAATATTAGTGGAACTATTAGAGCATTAAACGAAATAATGGAACCATTAAAGACATCTGCAAGTTTTTCAAAGATAAATGAGATGTCTGCAAATATTTCTGGCTGTTCGACAATACTGCAAGAAGCTGATATCACCTCTCTGATTTCTCAAATATTGAAAAATAATGCTACATTTTGGGCGTTATCACAAAAAACATTGAAAGATGTAAATATAAATTTGCTTGGAAAAGTTACCGAACAAGTTTTTTCGGAATCCGAGGACTGGAATATAGATACAGTGTCAGAAACTATTTCGTCAGAATATAAAAAGGCAACAGATATCTCTTTAAATAGAGAAAATCAGAATTTACCAATAACCGAAAAGCGAAAGATTGAGGTTAAAGAAATACGAGAGTGGTTTAGCCTTATTGTTGCGGTCGTATCATTAGTTTTGGAAATTGTAAATTCTTCATCGACAACAATAAATAATTACAATTATGTACAACAGGTTAATAATTATTATATTGTAGGTATGGGATATGATGCAAAGGAGCTAAATGCGACTAAATATAGAATAGTTAATAGAGAATCCATTGTACGTTTGAAACATGATTGCCATTCGACTGTAATTGGAAAACTTGAGGAAGGACAAGTTATTAGAATAATAGATAAATATAAAAAATGGAAACAGATTATTTGGGAGGATGAAGATGGTGAAAGATATATGGGCTGGATTCAAAATTATAAATTGAGTGAATTTAAAATACCTAAAGGTAAATGGCAATTAGAAGGAAATGAGTGATTGGAAAAGCAGTTCATTATTAATTTTTCCTAAATTTTTTTGAAAAGAAAACCATAGGGAAGGATTAAATGACACTGAAAAAGTATATTGACTTGTTTGCTAGTGATTTGGCAATAAAAAGCACAAGAGAAGTTTTTGGGGTTAGGCTAGCAAATGATGTCGTGTCTGGCAAGAGGTAGAGCAAACTAGCGGCTAAACCAGAGACCACTAGTTGACGATATTTAAGAATTCACTCTCTAATTGGTTGGATAATGATATTAAATCAATGGTTTCACATAAACGTTCACGTTTTTTTTGATTATTTATAATTGAATTAATTATAAAGTCATCTGGTAAGACATCTAACAAAGAAAATTTGTATTTTATTTGAGCCTCTTGTTCGTAAAATGCGATCCTTGTAATAGGATTTAATTTCGCAATTTGTGCAAGTGCATCGTCGTGTGTTGTAAGTGCTTTCAGTATAATTGCATTATGTTGGTGAGATTGTATAGACATTTCTGTTGGTATATCCCATAAGTGAAAGAGATCCCAAGCCATACCTTCGATTTTTTTTAGTTTATTTTTAGCCCCGGGCTGTATTTTTTGAAAAAATTTAGACACGCAGCTATATGATTTGTCAAAATACCAATATGCAAGTAAAAGACCAGATTCTAAGTAGATTCCGAGAGTGGTATTGATAAAATTGACAAGTTCGATAAGTTTGTTTCTTGGACTTTTTTTACTACAAAACTCAATGGTATATATCTTTAGCAAAAAGCAATATATGCTACGAGCTCTTTTTTCGTTATTTCTTTCGTAAAAACGAGAGTGTTTCATTTGAAACCAGGCATCATCTGCATGATTGTAGGCGTTGATATCTGGAATACACGGTAAAGAATAAAGTTGTTGTAAGGATAAATTTGAAAAACAAAAGAAACTTAACAAACATTCATATGAGAGCGCTTCATTTTTCATACCAGATGAATTTAAGCTATCCTCAAGCAAATATGGAGATAAATTCAGCGTTAAATCAGTTTCTTTTATGTATATAAGAAAGTTTAGAAAATCTGGATCGATCGGTTTATTTTTTAATATCTGTGGTAACATGGATGCAATATTGGAATCTATATTAATTACATATGCAGTTTTAATAGCAGTTAACTTTTGTGTAGATAATAACATCGAAGTTGTTAAAATGATGGTATTGGCATAATCTCCTAAGTTAACTATTCTGTATTTTGAAAGGTTATATTTATGGATCATAGAATGGAAATTATTTGTTGGGTTTCCATCGAATAGCAGAAAAGTAATTTTATTTGCTGGTTCGTAGTATTTGAACTTTTCCAAGCAACCTCTAGGATTTTTTGCGTGAAGGACTTCAGCAACTATTTCTTTTATTTCATTAGGCCACATATACATAATAGGTCATCTCCTCAAATTTATATTAATATAAAGGTAACTATAAACCAAGAAAATCCAAAGGAATTTCGTTGTAAAAATAGTGACATCCCATATCTACTATATAGTCTAAAGTGTCACGATAGCGTTCATTTAAGAACCAATCGTTAAAAATATATATAAATTCAACATCAAAATGTAATGGGGTAAAGAGTTTTTGATATTCTAGTTTTTTGAAGTGACAACCAGGAAGTTTTTCATCAACAGAACCAACACAGTTTTGAAAATTTTTTTCAATTATATAAACGGTATTGTTCTCAAAATTAATAAAAGCTTCGTCAGGTCTCCATTCTTTGGAATTATAGTCATAGTAATGAATTCCGCGTGGATTGAGAAAATATGTGTATAATGTTTTCTGTGGAACAGACATACCAATATGGGTAGTACCACGATAAACAGCATGGTTAATGATATCATAACCTGCATTATATAGTGCATTATCTAAAGAAGTGGTTTGTTCAAAATGTAATCCATTTTGATTGGTGCGAGCACCGCCACCATGAGTATTTGGATTTCTAGGCATAGTCGTCTACCTCCTTAAAAAATTCATTAATTTCAACACTAAGTACATTTGCAATCTGGTTCAATACAGATATAGAAAGACTCTTATCACAGCCAGTGGCCTCGATTTTTGATAGATAGCTGATGCTAATCTTTGCCCGTTCTGCAAGTTGTACTTGTGTTAATTTGGCTTGTTCTCTATAATGCTTTATATTTGGCACCTATAACACGATATAGGTCTGTATCGTTTTCAAAATTCATGTCAGTACCTCTTTCACTATTTGTGAATATTATTACATGAAATACATACCAAACAAATTCACTTATAGTGAAAGGAAATTGGAGTGGATTTTTCGTGAAAGTTGAGATACAATAGATAAATCAAAATAAAAGGAAGGAGGCATGGCTTATAAGTTTACAACCAAATAATTTTATGCTTGAACCAACAACAGTCTGGTCCTTTCCAGACAGAGGAAGTTGGGCAACGCATTCAGGAAAGTATCGAGGTAATTGGTCTCCGTATGTACCAAGAAATCTGATACTTCGATATTCAAAGCCAGGAGACTGGATCTTAGATCAATTTATGGGTAGTGGGACAACCTTAGTTGAGGCAAAGCTACTCAATCGTCATGCGGTAGGTGTTGATATCAATCAGCAATCTGTTTCAATATCTGAAACCAATTTACAATTCCGATATAAATCCAATTCAAAAATATTTATACGAAATGGGAATGCCACAGATTTGCATTTTATCAAAGATAGTAGAATTGACTTTATCTGTACGCATCCGCCTTATGCAAACATCATTAAATATAGTAAAGGGATAGAAGGGGATATTTCATTGCTTGCTGTAGATGAATTTTTGACTGAAATGAAAAAGGTAGCTGATGAATCATTTCGAGTTCTGAAAAAAGGAAAAATGTGTGCTGTTATGATTGGGGATGTAAGAAAATATGGAAAAGTAATTCCATTAGGATTTCGTATGATGGAATGCTTTTTACAGGCAGGTTTTTTGAATAAAGAGATTATAATTAAAAAGCAACATAATTGCCATACCACTGATTATTGGAAGAAACAAAATAATAATTTTTTACTTTTAGAACACGAGTACATATTTGTTTTTCAAAAGTAGCATTTATCAAATATTTTTCTTGAAATTTTCATTGTGATTTTACACATTTCATTTTATAATATCTATATGTACAATCGTGTATGTGCATATATGAGGGAAATGATAAAGAGGAATCAAAATGAGTAATTCAAGTGTTGGGCCTTTTGTGAAATGGGCCGGCGGCAAGCGTCAGCTAATTCCACAGATAAAGGAAAGAATGCCTGAACAGTATAATGATTATTATGAGCCGTTTGTGGGTGGCGGTGCGGTTACATTTGAATTGCTACCTGCAAATGCTTTGATAAATGATATAAATAAGGCGTTAATAAATGCTTACAAGCAAATATGTAATGCACCCGATGTATTTTTGAAGGCGGTAAATAAGCTTGATGAAGAAATGTGGGAAGATGGTAAGCAATACTATTATTCTCTCAGGGAGCATTACAATGACAAGTTGATGAAAGCTGAATATGATGTGGAGTTGGCTGCATTGTTTGTATTTATCAATAAGCATTGTTTCAATGGATTATATCGTGTAAATGGAAAGGGCTTATTTAATGTTCCATATAACAACAGTCGTCAGCCCTCTGTTGATGAAAATGCTATTATGGAGATTTCAGAATATCTTCAGAATGTAACTATAATTGATGGCGATTTTGAGGTGGCTTGCAAGGATGCTAAGAAGGGAGATTTTGTTTTTATTGACAGTCCATATGCACCGTTAAATCCAACGTCTTTTGAAGCATATACTAAAGAAGGATTTGATATTAAAAGCCATAAGAGATTGGCAAAATTTTATGATGAGTTAACGGCGAGAGGCTGTTTCTGTATGCTCACGAATCATAATACAGATTTAATAAGAGAGTTATATGGTAATAAGGGGTATAAAATGGACGTTGTGAACGTAAAGCGTATGATTAATTCAGATGCATCCAATAGAGTAGGAAAAGAAGTGATTATACGAAACTACTAAAGGAGCCGGAATAATGGAGAACTTGTTTGTAAAAAAAGTGCCATTATATTTCTATACAGATGAATGTCAATTGGTGTTGGGTAATTCGTTTGAAGTTATAAAGAAGATGAAACCAGAATCTGTAGATATGATATTTGCAGATCCACCTTATTTTTTGAGTAATGGAGGGGTTACCTGTCAGGGTGGGAAGATGGTTTCGGTTGATAAAGGCACATGGGATAAACTTTCGGAAAGTAAAACTGGCATCGAGGAAAAGCACAAGTTTAACAGAAAGTGGATTGGGTTATGTAAAAAGGTATTGAAACCAGATGGAACAATTTGGATATCTGGAACTTTGCATAATATATATTCAATTGGTATGGCATTGGAGCAGGAAGGTTTCAAGATAATAAACAACATAACATGGCAGAAAACTAATCCACCACCAAACTTAGCATGTCGATGCTTCACACATTCTACGGAAACCATTTTATGGGCAAAGAAGAATGAAAAGAAGTCTCGGCATTTTTTTAATTATCAGAAAATGAAAGAAATGAATGGTGGCAAGCAGATGAAGGATGTGTGGACAGGCTCGTTAACAAAACCATCTGAGAAAACAGAGGGAAAACATCCTACACAAAAACCAGAATATTTGCTGGAAAGAATAGTCTTAGCATCTACAGAGGAGGGACAGGTTATCTTAGATCCCTTTTGCGGTTCAGGTACTACTGGTGTGGAGGCAGTACGATTTGGAAGGAAATTCGTGGGAATAGATATAAATGAAGAATACTTGGAAATATCTAAGAAAAGATTGGAGAAGGTAGCAAATGACAAATAGAAATTTTGATGAATGGTTGAGTAAATTCAGACCGAGTATATCAAGTTATGATTACTATATCGACTTTGAAAAGGTAATTAGAAATGTAGAAGAAATCAAAGTAGAGTTGAATATTTTGAATTCGTTAATAGGGTCAAAAACTATTGAAGAAGATTTTGAAAAGATAGTGACAAAATATCCGGAGACTTTGCAGTGTGTTCCGTTACTTCTTGCAGTAAGGGGATATGAAATATATGCTCAGGATGAAGAAGGTGCATTTTTGTATAATTTCAAGAAGATGAATTATACTGTGGAGCAGTACAAAGTATTTATGCGTAAGACCGGATTGTTTGATATGATCGCAAACCATTTGGTGAATAATCTTGTTGATTATGCTCTCGGTATTGAAACTGGATTGGATTCTAATGGTCGCAAAAATCGCGGAGGTCATCAGATGGAAGATTTGGTTGAGAAATACATAGTGGCAGCAGGTTTTGAGAAGAATGCAAGTTATTTCAAAGAAATGTACTTAAAGGATATTGAGAAAAAGTGGAATATTGATTTATCTGCACTTTCAAATCAAGGTAAAGCGGCTAAGAGATTCGATTTTGTAATCAAGACAGATAAGATGATTTATGGTATCGAAACAAACTTCTATGGCGGTGGTGGTTCAAAACTGAATGAAACTGCAAGAAGCTATAAGATGCTTTCTCAGGAAACAGATACTATTGATGGATTTACCTTTGTGTGGTTTACAGATGGAATTGGCTGGAAGAGTGCAAGAGGTAATTTGAGAGAGACGTTTGAAGTTATGGATACTATTTATAGTATTGATGATATGGAGAATGGGGTAATGGAAAGGGTATTTGTATAGGAGGGATGAAAAGATATGGATGAATTAAAAATGAACTTGGAAAATTGTTTTGGAATACAGAAATTAAATCAATCAATAGATTATTCTAATAACAATGTGGCTGTTATATATGCACCAAATGGAACAATGAAGTCTTCATTGGCTAAAACTTTTGAGGCGATAAGAGATGGTAAGCCGGTAGAGGAAAAAGTTTTTGGTTTTATAAGTTCATATGATATTGTAGATGAGAATGATGTAAATATTCCTGGCGCAAGTATCATGGTGATTAACCCTTTCGATGAGAATGCGTTTGAAAACCAAGGATTGCTTATGGCAAATGATACCTTGCGAAAAAAATATTTGCTGATTCATAAATCAATTGAAGAAAAAAAGAATGCATTATACGCAGAGATTAAGGGGAAATTAAAGTATTCTGCAAGAAGTTCATTTGATACAAGAGGGATGATGTTGAGTGATTGGGGATACTCATTGAAGGAAGAATATATATGTTTAGAAAATGTGTATAATTTATTGAATGAACCATCGATGATGTGTTGGCTAAAAGAAGAAGAATTGGACTATAATGCATTATTTAACGATAAAGTATATTCCATGATTACGACTGGGAAAACGGCTGAATTGCTGGAGGAGTATGAGAAAAAGTATAGTGAATTAGTTGATAAATCGTTATTTATGCAAAAAGGAGTAATAGACCATAATAATTATGGTAATATTAGTAATTCATTAAGTAACAATGGATTTTTTAATGCAAAAAATGAAATAACTTTAAATGCAAAAGATGGTAGTGCTGCAGTAGTATTAAAAAGTCAAAAAGAATTGGACGATTTAATTGCAAGCGAAAAAGAACAAGTATTAAATACAAAAGAATTACAGGAATTATTTGAGAAGATAAATAAGTTGATAAGTAAGAATAAAGATACTCAAACATTTAATGAATTTTTACAAAATCATCCCGATGTGGTGAGTGAGTATAAAGATGTCAATTTATTTAAAAAGAAAGTTTGGATTAAGGCTTTTGCCAGTTGTGAGGTAATGCTTCGCGAGTTGTTGGCAGAATATAGAAAAGCTCAAACTGACTTAGCAGAATTAAGAACACAGGCGAAAGAAGAAACAACTGATTGGAAGAAAGCACTAGATTTGTTTTCAAAGAGATTTTATGTTCCTTTTTTGATTGAGCCTTCAAATCAAGAGGATGTTATTTTAAATCAAGAATTACCGAGTTTCAAATATATTTTTTCGGATAATAGGGGAAGTAAAGAGATTGCAAAAGAGCAATTAATTGAGGATGTACTTAGCACAGGAGAAAGAAGAGCATATTATATTCTTAATATGATTTTTCAAATTCTTGTTGCACAAAAAGAGGGAAAAGAAAAATTGATCATAATGGACGATATATCAGAGTCATTTGATTACAAAAACAAATATGCTATTATTGAGTATATCAACGATATTGCATCGTTCATCAATACATCTGGTAAAAAGACATTTAGAATATTAATTCTTACGCATAATTTTGATTTTTATAGAACTTTGGCCTCAAGGATAACTAAACCAGGGAACTCTTATATTGCCTTTTCGGATGAAGGAGAGATTAAGTTTGAAAAAGGACAGTATACAAAAAATATTTTTGGCCATTACAAGAAGAAATTGGAAGAAGGAGCGCATGATAATATTGTAGTTGCATCTATTCCGTTTGTGAGAAATTTGATTGAATATACAGAAGGTGATGAAAATTCAGATTATGTATTACTAACAAGTATATTACATTATAAAGATGATACACAAAATATTACGTTGAAGCAAGGATCAAAAGAAACATATGGACAAGTATGTAGACTCACATAAGAGAAAACTTGAGATTTTGGAAAAGGTTTTAATAACAGAATTTGGAATAAAGAGCGAAGAAAAAGTGGGAGAACTAATTAATATCTATCAAGAATACGTAGATAAGAAGAAAGAAGAGGAAAAAAGGCGAAATGGTATTATATTAACTATTTTCTCTGCTTTTGCAGGTGTTTTAGCAATTTCATTTGAGAATATGGGACTGATTGGCATAGATTTTGTCAATTGGATATATTTAGCTACATTTTTACTTGTTTTTGTTGCAGCGGCAGGTATTTGGATATATTCTTATACATATTTTGATTCGTTGAAAAGAAAATATGAAATGATGATAAAGGATTTAAAGGAATTATTGTTGATAAAGTATTAGAAGAGTAAAATTAGTATTGGAATTAGTGACAACAAAATGACAATACAATCCCATAAAAATCCACGCAACAGGTAGAAATCAGACAAAACTCCCTAGTTTCTACTAGCAAAACCAACGAAAAACACTACACAACAACTTGGCAAAGAGGAGTTTGAGTAATTTGATATCCCAGGGCAATCCCCTTTATCCTCAAGGGGCAAAAATCTTTAGCCTAGGGAATGAATAAAATAACGAGAAAATAAAGACCTTGTAGAGCGGAAAAACCGTTGATATGAGGTCCTTTTCTTTTACTTGAAACCATGGAGAAAGCCTTGAAAATAGAGGAATATCGAGAGATAAGAGAGAAGAAAGAGAGAGTAAGCCAAGACCTTGAAGGAAGTCCTAAAATGCCTTGAAAGAGAAAATAGGTGAGGATAAAGGATTTTGCCTTTTGAGGATAAAGAGGGTTGACTGAATATATAAACAGAGCCCCATAAATGGCGTAAACAAGCCATTTATGGGGCTTTTTCTTATGGGCTTTAGCCTGTTGAGAGCATCGGAGTTTCTCCCAACGGAGAAATGGAGATGTGCGAAACAATAAACCACCTGCTATTGATATGATACCTCCAAAGTAACAGATTTTTATATTTAATCTGTCTACTTTAGAGGTATCATATCAAAGCAATTCGGGGTGCACTTTTTAGATTGACATTGTTCGTTATAATACATAAAATATATGATAAGGGATTTTATATCTAACTTTATGAGACTATTGACGGAAGTTATCTTTATTGAGGTGCATATGGAAGGATATATGACAATCAAACAGGCAGCAGAAAAATGGGATGTAACACCAAGACGAATCCAAAAGCTTTGTACGGATGGCAGGATCGAGGGTGCTATGAAATTCGGAAGAGACTGGGCTATCCCTGCGGACGCTGCAAAGCCTGAAGACAAGCGGGTAACGACCGGTGAATATAGAAATTGGCGAAAGAAGAAAGAAGATTAGGCTTAATAAAGTTTTGTTACGAATGTTATATGTCCGTATTATGGGATATATAATTTGATATTTTATAATCACCAAAATTAAAGTGTTTTCAAAAATGAGGTGATTGCATGGATAAAGTAAAAGAATATATAGAAAGACAGAACTGGATATTTGCAAAGACATATGCACACAAGGCTCCGCATGAATGTGTTGTCAGAGATAATGTAAATGGAACCGACGAGGAGTTCATGTATGTTGTGAATTACATTCAGGAAAATGGGATCACAATGTATTTTTGGAATCATCCAAATAAATACATTTTCATTGACGGACATCAGTATTGGGTTATGAGAGATGGTGAAGATGATCCGACTACTGTATTGAATCGTTGTGATTTGAGCCAGTATAAGATTTCAATAACTTGGAAAGGTGCGGAGGGATAAGAGTTAGGAGAAACTGGTATGTCCTATAGTTATGATAAGTTCAGTAAAGATGTGTTAATACGAAAAATAAGTGATGAGTTAGGACCGGAGATTTTGCATAAGGGAGATAAGCAGTGGAGTCGCCTTAGACCAAGGGAGGACTATCGAGATGAAGAATACTGCAGGGCAGTGTACCTTGGTCAGGGATGCTGGGAAGACTTACGAAGGATAAATGAATCAGAGGCACTTGAAATATTACATGAATGGGGATACGAAGATAATCCGCCTTCAGAAAAATAAGCGTTAGGAGAGGCATATGAAGAATCAGTACGTTGGGGATATTGGAGACTTTGGAAAGTACTCTATGCTCCGGGCATTTATAGATGCAGGAATAAAGGTTGGCGTGAACTGGTATCTGACAGAGGATGATGGCTCTAATGATGGAAAGTTTACGGACTATTTGAATAAAGGCGTAATGCGAAGATATTGCCCGGAAGTATTTGATGCATTGAAGAGCATTGCAAAGAATAAGGACAAATCTGTTTTTGATATTGAAAAGAGTGACATTCTCTCTGGAACTGTATTTTATTCAGGAATTCTTAAACCAGAGGGTACGCCAAATGATCGAGAGCAGGAGCGTAGTAGTTGGTTTCAGGAAAGCATCTATGAGCTTAAAGATACCGAACTGATTTTTATGGACCCGGATAATGGCTTATTGGAAAGCGATGATGCCACAAAGCTTGGCGGAGAGAAGTACATTCTTCCGAGTGAGGTGGAGAGCTACTTTTTGGATGGGCATAACATCGTTTACTACTGCCATAAGGGAAGAAGACCATATGAGCAGTGGGAAGCTCACAAGAGTCTGATGTTTAATATAATTAAGAATGCAAAACCTGCGATATTGACGTATCACAAAGGCTCACAACGTTCATATATCTTTCTGATTCATGAGAAGGATTTCGTGAGATACAGAAAGGTTATAGATAGCATTCTTAGTGGTTGGTACAAGGTCTTTTCTGAAGAGTACACATCAAAGGGCAATGCTGCGGGAGAGGCTGTTGGAGATTCTTTTGAAATTGTGCATGCCGGAGCAAAATATACGATTGAAAAAGAGCTGACGGCAAATTACAGATGAAAAGCAGTAAGGAGCCAAACACGACTCGGATAGTTACGGTTGATATGTTTTTAAGAAACATTGGATTTTAAGGAAGTGGTTTAATGTCGAATGGAAGGTACTCAGATGATCCGCGTGAAGATTCATTATTTAGGGATGATGAAATGCGCTTGATGGAAGAATTGGAAAAAGAATCTTATGAAAGTAAAAGTAAAGTCTCTATAGGAGCAATGATTCTATTCTTCATGATAGTGGGGTTATTTTTGTGGTGGTTCTTTTGAGGATAAAGGAAAAGGTGGTTATATAAATGCAACTTGGCTGGGTGGATTATTCCAGAGAAGAAAGGGAAACAATTAAAGAATTACTAAAGGTTCTCGGGGAATCTGGCTCACTGGATGAACTTGGCGTTGGTATTGTAAGAGATAGTATTTCGGATCTTTTATATCCGGGAACCTCTGTCTTACATACTCGTGCAAAATACTACATTCTGATTCCGGAGCTTTTTAAGAAAGCCATGAAGAGTGGTTTGACAACAGGAGCTGAGGTTCGAAATCTTATCAATACGGATCAGGACAGAATAGCAAGAGCACTTAGGCGTGCGATAGATGAAGAAACAGGAACGAAGGCGGCTGGAATCATCGGCGGACGTTCGGATCGCGGTGTTAAGATGAAGCCTACAAGAATCTATTGGAATGCCCTGCGTACAACAGAGATTTTATGTAACGGGGATATGTCTTTTGATGATGCTTGCAGTGCTGTGGCAGGTTATAACAGAAAGACGCAGAATATCGTAATCAAGTATGAGAGCGACGATGATGGTGGCGATGCTGATGATGCCGGAGTAGGTAATTTCGCTTTATTTAATGCTCCATGTAAAGAAAGAATAGAGGACTATTTGGATAATCCGACTTTACATCTTAGAAAAGATGAGGCGGATTATTTGCGTACGCAGTTTTTACATGTTCCGGTTATGAAGAATACTTTAATGGAGTATTGCCTTAAGACGAAGACTTCATTTGATGGCGTTGCACTTGATGATATACCTACAGGTGATATGTCGGAAGTATTACGCCATAATCTTGAACTTGCCATAGAGTTTGCAAACTTTATTTGCGGTGCATACATCGTTTATAATCTGCTGTTTTTTGAAAATGGCGGTGAAAATGCGACTGTGGATGAAAAGGGTAAGTTAGAAGAAAAGTATAGGGCCTGGAAGGAGAATACTCCAGGATTACCGCATAGAGATGAGATTTTGAAGCTGGTTAGAAACCATGAGCATTATAAAGCTGCTATCCGTGATTTTCTCACAAAGTTCGAAAATGCAGTTAAAGCAAATCCTTCTGATATTTGTTCGGATGAGGAAAAGAGGATTATCAGACAACGTGAGCAGGCATGCAAGTCTGTTAAGGCTAAGATTGGAAAAGATTATCCGTTTCAGGAGATTCAGACAGCTCCTATGAATTACAGACATGGTACCGGTCAGACTATCATTTCTGATATTTTGAAAGGAATGGTGAGAGACGATGCCTAGAAGAAGATTTGATCAAAATAATGACCGTGTAGACTACGGTGAACTAATGAGTGCAGATGCATATTATGAGCTGGATCAGGCAGTGGGGCTTACATATTCTCTTGATATGGAAGCTTTGATGGGAATCCCGCTCTGCCTTGGTATGCACGGAGAAATGACAACTGGGCAGAAGAATAACCCTCTTTATGTACTTGAAGCAATAAGAAGAACCGGAAAAAAGCTTTCTATTTTTTGTAATGTGGGTTGTATTAAGGTTCCAAAAGCTGAGAGTAGATTATATGCACTTTTAGAAGACAGCATCCATGAAGTAAGGATGCCTAATTATACGAATAATTTCCATCCCAAACTATGGGTTCTTCAGTATCACAATATCCATGATGGAAGAGTTCTGATTAAAATCGTTACGTTAAGCCGTAACCTTACCTTTGACCAAAGCATGGATGTTGCTGTAGATATGGATGGATTTGTTGGAAGTACGATAAATCCAAAGAATCAGCCTATTGCTGATTTGCTAACATTTGTATCGCAGTTTGACAGTAACAAGAATCGGTATAAGCAATTGATCGAGAATGTAAGAAGGGTGGAAAGATTTAACCTTCTGGATTGCTTTGATGATTATGAGTTCCATCCGTTTGGTATATATGGAAAGAACGATAATGGAATAAAAAAGGTGTCAACCAAAGAGCATCACAAGACTCCGAGAGAAATGTTCAGAGATTGCTATGCTTTATTTGTTGTATCACCATTTTTATCAGAAACAGTTATTGGCGATTTGTTAGATGATTATAGTAAAAGTCCGGAATCGGGACCGGTAAAGCGGTGTCTAATTACAAGGGATACATCGGTCACAAAGCGGATATATGATGCTTTTAATCGTAGAGAGGGCGATGGAATATGGGTTATTAACCCGGCATTAAGTTCCAATGATGTCTTAGAGGATGGTGATACATTTGGATATGCCAGCAGAGATATCCATGCAAAGGTGTATTTTACGGATAAATATAACGAACCCAAGAGACTATATCTTGGTTCGCTGAATGCTTCCAATAATGCTTTTGATCATAACGTTGAGTTCTTGCTTGAATTGGTATATAAGCCTTATCATGCAAGCTATTGGAGTGTTATGGAAGATTTTATTCCGGTAAATGATGAGAAAAACGGATGTCCGTTTGTTCAGATGACCAGCTTTGAAGAAATCGAAAAAGCGGAAGAGGAGAATGATGTTGATTTCAGAGAGGTTGTATATGGCGTAAAGTCTGCCGAGGTTATAGCCGAGGATGGTGTGTTCACAGTAAAAGTTTATAGTGATCAATCATATGAAGGGGTAACAATAAGACCATTTTACGTAAAAACCAATATTCAGCCACTTGCCGAGGAAGTGGTATTTACGGGGTTATCATTGAATAACCTTAGCAATATGTTCATTCTCACTAAAGAAGGAGCGGACTGTCTTATTCGCCTGGAAGTTGACGGTATGCCTTCAGAAGAAAGAGAGGATGCGATTTTTAACGATATCATCAGCAATCGTCCCATGTTTATGACATATATGAGGTATTTGCTGGATGAGGACTTCTATGACAGTGTGAGCTTTGAAGAACTATTAAGTCAAAGCAGAGAAGCAGGTGATAATCCGGAAGGTTATGGCTTCGCTGTCGAACCGGATATCTATGAAAGAATGCTTAAAGCGGCAGCAGAATATCCGGAGCGGTTTGATTCCATGTATGAAGTTGTGGAAAAGATTGATGATGACAAGATTGGCGAAGAATTTAAGCAACTGCTGGAATTATTTATTAGGGTAGCAGGCAGAAAGGGGAAAGGTCGGAAATGATAGCTAAAGATTTTCAAGAAGCCACAGCGACACGAATTGTAGACCTTTTTCGCCAGGGGCATAATCGAGTGCTTCTCGCTGATGAGGTAGGTCTTGGCAAAACGATTGTTGCAAAAACTGTAGTAGAAAAGACCGGAGTATGGCGCAAAGAAATCAATGATCCGGATTATGTGGTGGTTTATATATGTTCTAATGCCGGTATTGCGAACCAAAATTGCAGCAAGCTTGGAATAGCAAAGGAAAACCGGGTAAGCATTTCAGGAGGTCGTCTTTCCATGCAGCATCTTATGCTCGCCGAGACGGAGAGCAGAACCAATGTAAGACTGATTCCTATGACTCCGGCAACATCATTTCAGATAAAGAGCGGTGCAGGTACAGCGCATGAAAGAGCACTGGCTTATTTGATTATAGATTACAGTGGAATGTGCGGTAGTTACTCAGAAGAGCTTTCCTTCTTTATGCGTACATATTTTATTGAGAAGCCGGATTCGTGGCAGTGGTATCTCGATTATGAGAAATGGAGAATTGATCAGCTCCCGGATAAACGCAGCTATCTAAAGAGAATGAAGGAAGAACTTCAAAACTATATGAAGGAAGACCTTGTCTCTGAGATAAAGTCGGTATGCAGAAAAATCAGAAAGCATTGGGATGAGTTGCCGGATAATGCACGTTTGCATGATATTTTATCATGGCAGGAGCAGAAGGATCTGATAAACAAGATACGGTACTGTTTTGCTGAAATCAGCTTAGGCATGTTAAATCCTGATCTTGTCATTATGGATGAGTTTCAGAGATTTAAGGATCTTATTGAAGTAGATGAAAACGACCATAGTGACGGAGCATTACTGTCAAAGAAGTTTTTGAAAGATAATACGGATAGCTGTGTTCTGCTTCTATCAGCTACCCCATATAAACCATATTCGACTTTGACTGAGCTTACCAATGGTGAAGAGACGCATTTACAAGGCTTCATGCGTGTAATGGATTTCCTCGTTAATGGTAAGCAGGAAAACGACAGATTCCATACTGTTTGGGAAGCATATTCTGAGCATCTGTCTGAAATACGTGGAGATAATCTTAGTGTTTTAATTGCTTCCAAGAATGAGGCGGAGCATGAGCTATATGGCCATATGTGCCGAACGGAGCGTAGAGATTCAGGCATTATCAATACTGAAAAGGCTCGTGCCATGTCCATTGACAACTTGTCCGCAGCAAATGTTTCTTCCTATATAGAGTTGCAAACATTTATGTATAAGATGGGAATCGGTAATTTCCCGATTGAGTATGTAAAGTCAGCTCCGTTTTTAATGTCTTTTATGAACTACAAGGTAAAAGATAAGATTGATGGAGCAATGGCTGGCAAGAAGTATCCGATAGATGCTTCGTATAGAAACAAGTTAATCCGCAATATGCCGATGTCTTTCCTGAGACGGTCAGAGATTAATGAGTACAAGCCGTTGCCTGATACAAATGCAAGGTTGAATACGCTGTTTGATGAAATATTCTCTGAAGGTGAGGATAGAAAGGGGTATCCTGAACTGTTGCTGTGGATACCTCCGGCCAATAAGTATTACAAAGCCGGAAGTAGAAGTATTTTTGAACAGTGCGAAGGCTATTCTAAGACACTGGTATTTTCCAGCTGGGAGATGGTGCCGAGAGTGATTGCAACCTTGACCTCGTATGAAGCCGAACGTTTGGTGAATCGGCGTATCGGTAATAAGAGTGTGGAGCAGCAGTCTTATTATGCGTTGCCTGAAGAAGCTGACTTCGATGATGAAGTAGATCCTAAGAAGAATAAGCGTGGTAAGACGAGATTTCTTATCAGAGAACAAAGAGAGCTTGTGGATTATCCGTCTGTATGGCTGGCAGAGAAATATGATTACAAGGCTTATTACGGGCAGGAGCTTTTCAAAATCCGCAAAGATATAAAGCAACTTATAAAGGAAGATATAGATAAGGTTGCAAAGGAAACCGGTATTCCGACAGGAAGCCTTGGAGCTAAGCAGTTGCTATCTCTTCTTATATACATGGACGCAAGTATATCTGAAGAAGAATGTGAGCTGCCGGAACGTCTACCGTCGGATGAGGACATTGACACGCTGGCAAACATGGCAATTGCGGCACCTGCGGTTTGCCTTTATCGTGCACTCGAAGAGGTGGATGATCTTGATTTAAGAATCGAACTGGCTAGGTCATGCTGTGATAAAAGCTTTGTTAGTATGTTCAACAGACCGGAATCCCGCAGTATTATGGACGCGGTTTTTGAAGGAAGAAGGGGATCCAGTGAAGAAAAGCACTATGAGCAGGTGTTTATTTACTGTGCCGATGGAAACTTTCAGTCCATGATTGATGAGTACAAGTTTGCACTTGGTGTTACCGGCGAGGATTTCATAGAAGCTATTAATGATTCCTTCTTGCAGACTTCGAATCTTCCATATGTATCGCAAGAATACTATAAGGCAAGCTTCACAGATAAACCGATGAAGCGTGCACCGAGACTAAGAGTGCATTTTGCAGCAGGGTATTTTGATGCTAAGACCAGCGATAAGACGATACAGCGTGTAAATAATGTAAGAAATGCTTTTAATTCGCCGTTCCGTCCGTTTGTTCTGGCAACAACATCTGTCGGGCAGGAGGGATTAGACTTCCATTTATATAGTAGAAAGGTAGTTCACTGGAATCTTCCGAATAACCCGATTGATCTTGAACAGCGTGAAGGAAGAATAAACAGGTATATGTGTCATGCCATCAGACAAAACGTAGCAGCGAATGAAGATGAACCTGATTGGAATGACAAGTTTGATGCAACGCGAGAGAAGTACGGAGCAAATTCTTCAGAGATGATACCGTATTGGTGCCTGCCGGAAGATTATCCGTACAAATACCAGATAGAACGTATAGTACCGATGTATCCGTTCAGTCAGGATAAGACGAAGTATGACAGACTGATAAACGTGCTGGCGTTGTACCGGCTGACGCTTGGACAGCCACGACAGGAAGAGATGATATCAATTCTGCAGCGTGAGGATCTATCGTCGGAGCAGATGGAAGAGTTGTTTTTTGATCTGTCTCCATACAGTAGGAAGCAGAAGAATAAGGGGTGATTTTTTGAATCATAAGATTTTTTTAACAAAGCAACATATAGTAATGGCTGTTGTTCAGTATTGCGCAGACCATAATGATGATATGCCGGGGTTGGCAAAGATGCTTGATAATGGCGCAATGTCTATCGTCGAGTTTGCGGATGAAATGATAATGGAGTTTATCAGATACGCATATGATAAGCAGATGGAAAAGGGATCTATTCGTAGTCATCTGATGCAGAATAATATGCTTGACGATAGTCAAAAGGCGGCATATGGTCGAATCCAAAAGTATGCGCAAAAATATCGTGATAGAGAAGCGGACTGGAGATTGGGAAATGGTGATCCGCTCGATAAGGAATCGCTTGAGCTTCTTCGCGGATTGTCAATGGACAGCATTGAGGCTAAAAAAGCGGGATATCAATTAAATGATATGCAGTTTTTTGAACTGACGCAGCTGATGGAAGTGAGGATTCTTAAGTCTTTTGTAGAACACAGCCTGCAAATAAAAAGTCAAGGCTAAAATGAAAGAACTTTGAAAATTTTAT